>ERZ761607.646-NODE-646-length-55957-cov-4.826804_pt1 | contig 55957 bp, 48 predicted proteins | sample MGYA00511164_ERZ761607 | MGnify/ENA primary metagenome ERZ761607 (study PRJEB28899, sample SAMN02445080) | bioreactor sludge metagenome | biome: EBPR sludge | place: Australia: Brisbane, Thorneside Wastewater Treatment Plant | collected 2011-06-22 ...
TGGATCGTTCCTTGGACTTTTGGTCAAATCCTGAAACTTTTCGACACGGCAAATCCCTTTGTCCTTCAAATTTTTCAGGCGTTTTTGTGGATGGCCTGTCTCTTCCTTTTCCGGCGCACGTGGCCGCGCGCTCCGAACTGGGCATGGGTGCTCTTTGGTTTTTCTCCGGTGTTGGGGTTCCTTCTTTTCAAGCTTTATGCCGACACGTGGATCTTGTTGGGTGGACTCTTGCTCCTTCTGGCCATCCAAAGAAATCTCAAGTGGGCGATCATCCTGGCTTCGGCGTTCTTGATTGGAATCAAACGTGAGGGCTTCCTTCAGATTTTCGTCTTGAGCCTAACGTGGATGCTTTTGATGCATGGACGAACGCGTTGGCGGGCACTCTGGGCGCTGGGATTCGGAGCTCTTTTCTTTGCGCTCTACGCACTCTACGTGAAATACGTGGCTCCGCCGGTTCCCGGAGATCTTGAGATCGGTAATCAGTTCGCCGAGCTTCGGACTTACACCCATAAGATCCCGCGTATTTTTGGATACTATCTTGATGTCCTCTTTAGGTTGAATCATTGGATTGTGCTTTGGCCGGTCGTTTTCTGGAAACTCTGGAAGAAGGGTGGGACGGTTGGATGGGCCTCGATCCCGATGTTCTTGTTCCTGCTTCTTATGCCCCTCGGGTTCTTGATCTACCCCGAGAGTGTTTATCGAGAAGTCGTCTTGAGTGGGACTTTCCGTCCTTTAGTGCACGTGCTGCCGACCGCTTGGCTGCTCTTGCGTGCTAGTATCTCGACGCATGAAGAATCAGGTCCTTGTTCTGATTCCGGCCTTTCGGCCGGCGGACACGCTGCTTGAGCTCGTCTCCGCTTCGGATCTCCGGTCCTTGTCGATTCTCGTCGTCGACGACGGGTCGGGAGAGGAAAGCAAAAGCCTTTTTTCCAGGGTAGCCGAAGTCCCGAATGTTCGCGTTCTTCATCACGCCGTGAACCTTGGGAAGGGCGCGGCGATCAAGACTGGCCTCAACGAAGCCCTGCTAGATCTCGAAGTCTCCGCCATCGTGACGGCCGACGCGGATGGACAGCACTCGCCGAAGGACATCCTCGAACTTTGCGAAAAATCCGATCGAAACGCGCTAGTTCTCGGAGTCAGGGACTTCGGCAAAGACGACGTGCCGCTCCGAAGCCGATTCGGGAACGAAACGACGCGGTTTCTATTTAGGATCATGAAGGGTATTCGGCTTCGCGACACGCAGACGGGGCTGCGCTTCATTCCGCGTTCCTTGTTTTCGGCGCTTTTGAAGGTTCCCTTCGATCGCTACGAATTCGAGATGGAGATGCTGCTCGTGGCGATCCGGAAGAAGTTTCCGATTCAGGAAATTCCGATCCAGACGATCTACATCGAAAACAACAAGTCCAGCCACTTTAATCCGCTCAAGGATTCTTTCCGGATCTATTTCGTGTTCTTCCGGTTCGCGCTTGCTTCGTTGGCTTCCGCGCTGCTGGATCTCCTGATCTTCTCGACGGCGATCGCGACGGGGTTCGCGATTCCCGCGGCGACCTTCATGAGCCGACTGGTTTCCGGATCCTTCAATTTCCTGACGGCGCGGAGGCTCGTTTTCGCCTCGAACTCGGGTTTCTGGACGCAGGCTTTGGGGTACTGGACGCTGGCATTTTTTCTCGCGGGGATGTCGAGCTACGGAGTCGAGAAAGTCGTTCGGTTGGGTTGGATGAGGCCGGTTCCCGCCAAGCTGCTCATCGAGACGGCACTTTTCTTGGTGAGCTTCTCCGTTCAGAAATCGCTCATTTTTTCCCGTGAGCAAACGGAAGCGTCGGATTCCTAGGGGGCGCCTTTTTCGGCCGCGGTTTGCAGACCGTCGGCGAAGTACTTGACGTCGATCGCGTAGCCCAACTCCTTGAGGAGCTCCTGAGTCTGTTCGCGGATTCCCGTGATGTAGAGATCGAAGTGCGAATTCTTCTTTATGACTTGAAAGGCGGAGTTCCGTTCAACGTCGCCGATTTTGTAAGGACGGGTAAACTCGAAGTAGACGAAATCGAAGATCGCCCAGGACGCGAGTACGAAAGAAGTGTTTCGGAGGGCTTGCTCACGGAAGTCCTGGTGGTACCGGATTCGCTCCTTCACCTCGTCGATTCGATCTTGATTCGGCGAGGCTTCTTTCTCGAGCGAAAGAAGCTCCTTCTCGAAGGATTCCATTCGAGCGGTGTGAATTTCGTAGTTCGTGTTATGGCTCGTCAAATCCGACAGAAATTGGTTCGGAACGCCGATGAAGGCTTCCTTCTCGAGCCATCTTCCGTCGCGTGCATCCGGGGTGAGAGCCTTGTAAGTCTCGAGCTGGTTGAGGCGGAACTGCTTTTCGAGCTCGAGCCATTTCTTATGCGCTTCGTCCGGAGAAAGCCCCTCGAAACGGTTCCGGTCCAGTTCCGAAGCGAGACGCTGGACGCGCTCGAAGGTCTGCGGGGTTTGCGCAAGCTGGGAGTAGACGCCTTGAAGGGCGCGCGTCGGTTTGGAAAAGATCTTCTGTCCCAGCCAATGCAGGAATCCCGTCGTCGCGCCCATGGGACCGGCGACTAAGGCCGAGAGTCCGGCCGCGACCGGACCCGCGATGAGCGCGGCCTTCAAGATCTTACCCATGCCTTTCGCCGCATCGTCGGCCGCCTGCACCATCGGTCTTGAGACTCGGACGACGAGGGGATGGCGAGTCCTCGATACGAAGAACCGATCGAAGAATCCTTGCGTGCGGGACTCGCGCTCGATGATCCAGCGTGACCAAAGATCGCGCAGAACTTCGCCGGTCGTGTAGGCGCGATCCGAATAGAACTGGATGACGTCCCGGGTGAGGGCCTTCTCGAGGTTGTTCACGAGCCAATCGTCCCGGAAGCTCCGGCCGCCGCGATTCATCGCGAGCCGGTCCTCGAAAGAATAGAGTCGCTTGAAGGTTTCGCGGACGAGATCGATGGTCGCGGGATCGACCCGGTTTGCCGCGACGATGTCGTCCGTCCCGATGGGGGACATCTTTGAAACGAGATCCGAGAAAGGGTGCCGCTCGAGTTTGAGCCACTCCGATCGTACTTCGGCGATGGAGAGGCTCCAATCCTCCGAAGCGGCGTGTTTGACGGCAAGCATTCTCTGGACGACTTCGACGCAAGCGTCGTCGGCGAAGACGAGGGTCTGCGGGAGCAGGCCAAAAAAGAAAACGGCGATCGCGCGCAGATAACAAAAAATACGAAGCATCCGCACGAACTCTATTCTTTCAGGCGGGTGCGAAGTTCGTCGAGGATCATTTTTTGGACAATATGGCGGAAGCGTCTCGTTTCGGTGAAGACTTTTTGACGATCCATGGCATCGGCCGGCCCGATGGCTCCGACGGAAAGTGGAGAACCGAACTTGATCTTCCACTTCACGGGAAGAGGAATCACATTCAGAGGGACGGGAATGACGCTTCCGATCAGGTACTTCGTGAACTTGATTTGGGACAAGTTGATGTGGGTCTCTTCGGCTCCGATGACGCAAGCCGGAATGATCGGCGCTCCCGTGATCATGGCGAGACGTATGAAACCCCGCTTGAATTCCTGGAGCCGGTAACGGCGGTTCGTGGGTTTAAAGTTCCCTGCTTCGCCTTCGGGAAAGAGGATAAGGAGATTGCCGTCCCGAAGAATTTCGAGGCATTGGTTCATGTCCGCCTCGACGAGTCCCATTTTTTCGGAAAGGACCTGGACGGGCTTTCCCATGAACCAAAGCTTGTGCGCAACGAGCTTGGCGATGCGGTTGTGCTCTCGGCGAATCTCGTTCGACAGCATCACCGCATCGAACCCCGAGTATCCCGAGTGATTCGATATAATGATGGCCGGTCCCTTCTTGGGGATATTCTCGAGACCTTCGCATTCGACCCGAAGGTAGCGGCGGACGATCTCGAGGGTCAGGACGGGAACGAGTTTGAAGGCGAGTTCTTCTTTGCTGAGCTTGCCCGCGAGAAATTTCGCGATGAGGGCTCGGTCCGAGAGCGACAAAAACGGGTCCATGAACCCTTCATTCTAACCGAGACCTTGTGCTTAAATGAGGGCCCATGAGATACATTCTCGCTATCGACCAGGGAACGACCTCGAGTCGTGCGATCCTCTACACCGAAGACTTTGAAGTTAAAGGTTTAGGACAGAGTCCCTTTCCTCAGCATTTTCCCAAGACCGATTGGGTCGAACACGATCTCGGAGAACTTTGGACCTCGGTGACGAAGTCGGTGGAGGATTGCCTTGCGAGCGTCAAAGAGCCGACCTTCTCGAAGTCCCAAATTGTCGCGATCGGGATCACGAACCAAAGAGAAACGTTCGGTCTTTGGAACAAAGTCTCCGGGCAGCCCGTCGGAAGGGCGATCGTGTGGCAATGCAAACGTTCGGCCGACCTCTGCGATCGTTTGAGGTCAACGCCCGCCGCTAAGAAACTCGCGTCGATCAGTGGCCTCGTCGTGGATCCTTACTTCTCGGGAACGAAACTTCGTTGGTGGCTTGAAAACGATCGGAGCGTGGCCGCCCAAGCCAAGGCGGGCGAGCTCGCCTTCGGGACGATGGATACCTACCTCATCTGGAAGCTCACCAAGGGGGCTTCGCACGTGACGGATACGACGAATGCGTCGCGAACCATGATGATGGATCTGCGGAAGCTTTCTTGGAGCGCCGAAGCGCTTAAGATCCTCAAGGTTCCCATGGGCATCTTGCCGCGCATCCTTCCGAGCGACGCGCCGTTTGGCGTGACCCGCGGCCTGGGTTTCCTCCCCGATGGCATCCCGATTTGTGGAGTCCTTGGCGATCAACAAGCTGCGCTCTTCGGACAAGAATGCCTCAAGGAAGGCCAGGCGAAAGTCACTTTCGGAACGGGGGCTTTCTTCCTTCTGAACACGGGAACGACGCCGAAGAAAACCAAGAACGGTGTTTCGACAGTCGCCTGGAGCGTAAAGGGAAAGACGGTCTACGCCGTTGAGGGGTCCGTCTTTATTTCGGGCGCGGCGGTGCAGTGGCTCCGCGACGGCCTGGGAATTTTCTCGAAGAGTTCGGAAGTCGAGACTCTCGCGGCCAACGTCGAAAGCTCGGACGGAGTCTTCTTCATTCCGGCCCTGAGCGGGTTAGGAGCGCCGTACTGGGCACCTCGCGCGAAGGGCTTGATTGGCGGGCTTACCCGTCGTTCGACCAAAGCGCATTTGGCCCGGGCCACGCTCGAAGCCATGGCCGCCAGCGTCGCCGACGCGATCGAGGGCCTGGCGCGCGATGCGAAACTCCGAATTCGCACGCTCCGCGTGGACGGAGGAGCTTCGTCGAATCGGATCCTCCTCCAACATCAAGCGGACTTGATGCGGACCGAACTCTTCAGGCCCAAAGACTTGGAGTCGACGGCTCGGGGGGCGGCTTACGCGGCGGCTCTCGGCTCGGGACTTCTGAAGCGTGCCGAAGACATATTGGGCAAGAACGTGGTCGAGCTTCGCATCGTTCCCCGCATGAAGCCGGCGGAATCGAAGAAGATATTCGGCCTTTGGAAATCGCGTGTCCGCGCTGCTTTGAAAGCGGGATTCTAAAGGTTCCCGGGTAGCTCGATGTTTCGACACTCGAAAAGCCGAATTTTTTCGTGCTGCCTCGAAGTCGCTCGCCACCCGAGCCGAGCGAGGGTTCCGCCGTTCTCGGCCGCTAGTCCCGGATGAATCCAGAGACGCGAGGGTGGCTCGCAAGCAGATCGTGAGACACTCTCGAGGTTCTCGTATCTCACGTCGTACCGGTATCCGAGGTAGAGCGCCGCGAAGGCAGATTCGCTATACTCCGCGAGTCCATCCAAAACGACACGAAGCGGCTGCGGCTTCTGCTTGAGCTCATCCCGGTGGTAGATGAAATGCTCGCCGCGCCCAAATCGCGAATGAATCGGGTAAGGAACGATCGCAAGCAAGGTTGCCGCGGCGAGAACGATCATCCCGAGTGTTTTTCCGTCGCCCACGAAACGTTCGAATCGGATCAGCCAGGCATCCGGAAGTTGCGTCGCGAGCCAAAGGGCCGCGAGCGGAGAAAGCGGCGTCGTCCAGTGGGCCAGCTTCATCTGGGCGAAGACGATCGGCGCCAGAAGCCCGAAGTAAACGAGAAGCAGGAGGCTTGAGTTTTTCGTCGGAGCGAAGTCCCGGGGATTTTTCTTAAGCCGGTAAGCAAGAAGCCCGAAAAACGGCAACGTCCAAGCCGCCGCGTATCGCATTTCAAATCCGAGGTAAGTGAGGACGCGAGAGACGAGACCGACTTCGTCGCCCTTGCCCCAAGCGAGAAGCCTTTGCCAGTAGTAGGCCTGGAACTGAGTTCCGCTCCGAGCGTCGAGCCAACTTAGAAAGCCGACGGCGGTCGCGAAACCCATAGCGATCAAGAAGGCCCGAACGAAAGTGGATGCCTGACGGAAAATCAGACCCCAGGCGAGAAGTCCCACGATCATCGGAACGAACAAGATGCCCTTCGTCAGCATGGCGGCCGAGCCGACCAAGAATGCCAGTCCGAGCTCGAACCCTGGCCTCTTATTGGGAAGCGTGAGGATTGCGACGACGGCGAGGGCCACGAGGGCGGTGGGCCCTTCGAGTTGGGCCGTGGCGGAGTATTTGAGAAATTGACCCCAGGTCATCAGCAGAAAGACGAAGGCGAGAGCGATCGTCTCCCGACGTGGGCCAGAATCACGAGAAGGCCGAAGACGACCGACGAGGGAAATACCCAACAAGAAGACCAGAGCGGTGCAAATCCTGGAAAAGAGACTGGCCGTGAACTCAATGGGTCCGGGCAAAGAGAGGAAGGGAATCATCGCCCAAGGAATCCCGGGCGGATGCTCGTAGAACTGCGGAAAGAGGTGAGGAGAAAGTTTGAGGGGCCACCAAACTCCGCTCTCCCAAGCGTTCCTGGCTAGCGATGCGTAGACGGCGGCGTCCTGCTTGATTCCTTCGCGGAGCGGGAACGGGAAAATCACGAGCGCAAGGAGAGCCCAAAGCGCGGGATACTTGGCAAAGACTTCGCGGAGGCTACGGATCATCGGCACACCGCGGGTTTCAGCTCTGTACCGGCCGTTTGTCCTCCGCCGGCCGAGGCCCAACAATCCTCCGTATTGTCTCCGCACGGCATGGCGGCTTGGATCCGGGGAGCCAGGTCGCAAACCCATAAATAGAAGAGATTTCGACGGATAACCCCAAACATGGCCATAAACACCAATGACGCGACGAGAGTTACGAGAACGTATTCAACGGCCGCCTGACCGTTATTTCCCTTTTTTATCAATGACTTGAGTTGGTTTGTCATGCTGTTGTTTGACGGGGTGATGCGGTCTTCCTTGGCTTTAGGGGGCCGCCTCAGCTAAACTATAGCTTAACAAATGGAAGATGAGTCAGGGACGAACCTCACGATTTTGAGCCCAAGTATGGGGCTCCTACATGTTGACCCCAAGAAGGCAGACCTGGATACGCAAGGACGCTCCGCGCTCCTCGTGGCGCCCGTTCGTGCCGACACGGAAACTCTCGCGGCGATTTCCGAGTGGGCCGCTTCCTCTCAGGCCCCGATTTTTTGTCTGCCGAAGGACATCGAACGTCTCGAGGCCGATGGCTTTGGGAACTATCGATTTCTGAAGCTCGACGGTTATCGCGAAGTTGATTTTCAGGGTGGGACCTTGGAATTTTTCCCGGCGAAACGCGTCGAAAATCGCTCCGGTCTTCAAGTCGTGGCTCGTCAGATCCTGAGCCAGCTGGGCCTTTATCGATCGGACTCTTTCCACGTCCGTATTTGGCCGGAACGTGAACGCCCGGTCTTGGTTTTGGCGCACGCCAATCTGGACGCGGTCGAAGCGACGGTCCTGCGCGGCACCGAAAAGCCTTCGCTCGCGATCGTCTTGGACAACCAATCCGATTCGGCAAGTCTCGAACGGCTCTCGCGCGCCCTGGGCGGAGTCGCCATCAAGCGTCGTAACGAATTGAGTGGGCTTATCGAAACGATGCCTTCCGATCCTTCGTTGGAGAGATCGCGCCGTCGAGAGATCGGTTTGTGGGCGGCCAGCGGGGATCGCTGAAGCTCGTCGCGTTAGCGGCTGGAGCTTTCATTATTCTGGCCGCCATTTTGTGGCAGCCCTTGCGCTATCTCGTTTTGGGCGACCCCAATGTCTCGGCACGTATCGGACAAGAGCTGCCGGCGCTTAGCCTAGAAGACCCAAGTGGCCGAACCTTGACTCTCGCGGAAGTCGCCCGCGAAGCGACCGGAGGGCGAGACTCAAAGGCGCTCTTTATTCTGTGGGCAACTTGGTGTGAGCCCTGCGTTCGAGAGCTCCCGCTTCTCCAGGAAAATCAGAAGCGCTTTTCGGATAAGGGCTATGGCCTCGTCTTGATCAATTACGACGGGCCTCCCAAAGAAAAGACGGTTCCCGAAGTTCAGGCTTGGCTCATCACCCAAAGCGTCAAGATTCCGACGCTCTTTGATTTTGGCTCGAAGTTGATCGACGCCTGGTCGATCGAGGCTTTGCCTTTCTCGTTCGCGACGGACGGAAAAGGCGCCGTGAACTGGGCCCATATGGGCTACATGGACTGGAATAGCATCGAGCTTCCCTAGCGCTTTAGGGGTGCTTGGATTCCCCCACCAACTGGCCCGCTTGGAAGATAGCGGTGGGCGGCTGGAGATTCGTGAAAAGTTCCGCAAGCCACGAGTTCGAATGCGGGGACCTCGCTTCCCAGAGCAGTAAGTCCGCGAATTTTCCTTCTTCGATCGTGCCGAGATTTTCTTCCCAGCCCAAAGCGGCCGCGGCACCGAAAGTCGACGCGCAGAGAATTTCGGCCGGACTGAGCTTCATCTGCGAGGCGGCTAAAAGCTGAGTGAAGCGGAAATCATAAACGGGAGCCGTTCCCGGATTGAAATCGGAAGCCAAAGCGAAGCGAGCTCCCGCATCGATAATCTTTCGAGCCGGCGCGTAATCGATTCCAAGAAAGAACGAAGTTGCGGGCAAAAGTGCAGCGACCGTCGAAGTTCGCGAGAGCGAATCGAGTCCAAGTTGGGAAATTCTTTGAAGGTGATCAACCGACAAAGCTCCGAGTTCCGCAAAAGCTTCGCTTGCACCGACCGGAGTGATTTCGTCCGCGTGAATCTTTAAATTCAGCCCATTCGCACGTGCGATCTTAGAAAAACGCAATGATTCCGAAAGGCTGAAAAAGCCTTTGTCTGGGAACGCATCGACTCCGTCGGCCAATGCTTCTTTGGCAATGGTCGGAATCAACGAGATCATGGCATCAACGAAGGTCTTCTCATCCACTCCTTTTGGAAGGGCGTGAAGCGGCAGAAAAGTTCGGTAACAACGGGGTCCGGACTTCCCGAGAGTCGACTCGAGGTAGGCCTTCAAGACCCGGAGCAAACGAAGCTCGCCTTCTGGCGTCGCGGAGTAGCCGGTTTTGACTTCGGCTCCCGTGACCCCCGAGCGCCTCATCTGATCCAAGCGCCGTCCAAGGTTACGTTGGAGTTCGAAGTCCGAAGCGTCCTCGGTGGCGCGATTCGTGTTGTGGATGCCTCCACCTTGGGCGGCGATATCGGCGTACTGGGCGCCCTGCCAACGCAGAAAGAACTCGGACGATCGTTCGCCCTCAAAGAGAGCGTGGGTGTGGGAGTCGAACCAAGCCGAAGTCGCGAAGAGTCCCTCCGCGCAGAAGTCCGCTTCGCCGATCTTCGCTTCGCTTGGGCGAATGGCTTGAATGCGACCGCCCTCGACCACGATATCGAGGGGGCCCTTCACAAAGGTGGCGTCCTCGAGGGTCGGCCTACGCCCGTCTTTCTTTCGAAAACCTTGACCGGTGTAGAGACCGGCCAGCCGCGAGATCTTCATCACAGCATCGGAACTTTGACGTTATGGGTACGCGCCCAAGTCTGTGCGCTTTCGTAACCCGCGTCGGCGTGCCGAAGGATGCCCATCGCGGGATCGCCGTTCAGAACGCGCTTAAGGCGGCGTTCGGCTTCGGCCGTTCCGTCGGCCACAATCACCATGCCGGCGTGTTGGGAATATCCCATTCCCACGCCACCCCCATGGTGAAGGCTGACCCACGACGCTCCGTTTACCGAATTGATGAGGGCATTCAAGAACGCCCAGTCGGAGACGGCATCCGAACCGTCCTTCATCGCTTCCGTTTCGCGGTTCGGCGAGGCGACGCTGCCGCAATCCAAATGGTCGCGGCCGATCACGATCGGCGCCGAAACTTTTCCTTCGCGGACAAGCTTGTTGAAAAGGAGGCCGGCCTTTTCTCGCTCGCCATGGCGGAGCCAGCAGATACGGGACGGAAGTCCTTGGAAGGCGACCTGCGGAGCTCCGTGCAAAAGCCAGTTACGCATTGTCTCGTTCTCGGGGAAGAGCTCGAGGAGCGCGCGGTCGGTCGTGGCGATGTCGGCCGGGTCTCCGCTCAAGGCCACCCAACGGAAGGGGCCGTTCCCTTCGCAGAACATGGGACGGATGTACTCCGGGACGAAGCCCGGAATGTCGAAGGCGTTCTTGACGCCAGCCTGCTGGGCCATCGCCCGAATATTATTGCCGTAGTCGAAAACGATCGAGCCACGTTGCTTGAAGTCCAGCATGGCTTGGACGTGAAGCGCCATGCTCGCGATGGCTTTCTCGGTGAGAGAGTTGGGAGAAGACTTTCGAAGCTCGGCCGCCTGCGCGAGGCTCATGCCCGCCGGGATGTAGCCGTTGAGGGGGTCGTGCGCGCTCGTTTGGTCGGTGACGACGTCGGGGATAATTCCGAGCTTCAAGAGTTGCGGAAGAAGCTCGGCCGAGTTGCCGACGAGGCCCACGGTGCGAGCCGTTTTGGCGGCCCGCAGTTCGCGGATGCGGCTGAGCGCGGCTTCGAGGCTCGGCGCTTCTTCGTCGAGGTAGCGTTCGCGAATGCGACGACGGAGTCTCTCCGCGTCCACTTCGATGAAGAGGCCGGCGGCGCCGGCGAGCTTGGCCGCGAGCGCTTGCGCGCCGCCCATGCCGCCCAAACCGGAGGTCAACACGAACTTGCCGCTCAGGGGAAGGGGGCCGTTACCCGGGTAATGCTTCCGACCACAGGCCGCGAAGGTTTCGTAGGTGCCCTGGAGAATTCCCTGCGTGCCGATATAAATCCACGAGCCGGCCGTCATTTGGCCGTACATCATGAGGCCTTTACGGTCGAGCTCGTGGAAGTGTTCCCAGGTCGCCCACTTCGGGACGAGGTTCGAGTTCGCGATGAGAACGCGGGGGGCATCCGCATGGCTCGGCAGCACACCGACGGGCTTGCCGGATTGAACGAGGAGGGTCTCCTCTTCGCCGAGGGTCTTGAGCGATTCGAGGATGGCATCGAAAGCTGGCCAATTGCGCGCGGCCTTGCCGATGCCGCCGTAGACGATGAGTTCATCCGGGTTCTCGGCGACTTCGGGATCAAGGTTATTCTGGATCATGCGATAGGCCGCCTCGGCGACCCAGGTCTTGCAAACTTTCTGCGGGCCGCGCGGAGCACGTACGATTCGTTTCGACATCTTCTATTCCTTTCGGTGGAGGAGAACGCCTTCGGCGATGAGAGACTTCGCGGCCTCGATATCGGGGCCGAGGAAGCGATCACGCTCGAGGAAGGGGACCTTCGCGCGGAAAGTCGCGAGCGCGGATTGGATCGAGGGTGAACTCTTGAGGGGATGAAGGAGCGAGAGGGCCTGCGCCGCGGTCATGATCTCGACCGCGATGACGCCGCTCACGTTGCGGAGGATCTGCATGAGCTTGAGCCCCGCCGCCGGTCCCATCGAAACGTGGTCTTCCCGATCGCCGCTCGTCGGGATCGAATCGACCGACGCCGGAAACGAGAGGGCTTTGGCTTCGCTCGCGAGCGCGGCGGCCGTGACCTGCGCCATCATGAAGCCGGAGTTCAAGCCGCCGTTACGCGTGAGGAAAGCCGGCAGCTGGCTGCTCTCCTTGGCCATCGCGAGGGCGATACGACGCTCCGAAATGACGGAAAGGGTGGTAAGCGCGGAGGCGAGCGAGTCCGAGACCCGGGCGGTGTAGATCGCGTGGAAGTTACCGCCGCTGAGCGAGCTGCCGTCTTCCGGAAAAAGCAGAGGGTTGTCCGTCGATGAATTGATTTCGCGACCGATGACTTCCTCGGCGCGGACAAGCTCGTCGTGGATCGCGCCGTGGACTTGCGGGGCGCAGCGGATCGAATAGGGATCTTGGACGCGGCCGCAGTTTTCGTGGCTCTTGAGGATCTCGGTTTCGCCGCCGAGCCAAGCGCGAATGGCTTCGCCACAGGCCACGGCCCCGGGGTGGTTTCGAACGCGAAGAATGGGATCCAGTGCGAAACGATGCGAGCCGCGAAGGCCTTCGACCGACATCGCGCAAGCCAGATTCGCGTGATCGAGGAGCGCGCGGCCTTCCGCCCAACCCTTCAGCGCGAGCGCCGTCGTGAGCTGGGTCCCGTTGATGAAACTGAGGCCCTCTTTGGGGGCGAGCTTCAAGGGTTCGAGCCCGGCATCGCGCAGCGCGAGCCCGGCATCGACACGTTCGAATCCCTGCGAATGCGGGCGCGTGGCTTCACCTTCGCCGAGAAGGGCAAGCGTCGCGTGCGCGGACGGAGCCAGATCGCCCGAGGCGCCGACGCTGCCGCGCGAAGGAACGATCGCGAGAATGCCCGCGTCCAGCGCGCGCAGGGCGTGTTCGACGCTGGAACGTCGGACGCCGCTGTTACCGCGGCAAAGCGTGTTGAGACGGAGAATCCAAGTCAGCGCCACGATGTCGCGAGGCAGCGCCTCGTCGGTTCCCACGGCGTGCGAGCGGATAAGGTTTTCTTGAAGCTCGACGAGGTTGTCGCTCGAGATCGCGACTTCGGCGAATTTTCCGAAACCCGTATTGATGCCGTAGACCGCTTTGCCCTTCGCGACGATGCCTTCGACCATACGGGCCGCGGTTTCGATCCGCTGCCAAGCTTCGGGATGAATCTCGATCTCGAGACGGCCTTTCGGATCGAGGGCCCGACGCGCCATTCGGTAGGCATCGAGGGGATCGAGAGAGAAACCATCGAGGACAAGTTTTTTCGAATTCACGGAAGACCTTTCAGCTCGCGAATCGCGGTTGTGTAGTCCTTCGCGCCGAATACCGCGGTGCCGGCGACGGCGATGTCGACGCCGATGTTGCGCACGGAAGTCGAGTTCTGCGCGTTAAGTCCGCCGTCGATCTGCACTTCGATCTTGCGGTCGGTCTTCGACTTGATCCACGAAATCATTTTCTCGGTCTTTCGCAGCGCGGCCGGGATGAGTTTTTGACCACCGAATCCGGGATTCACCGTCATGCTGAGGATAAGATCGACGTCGTCGAGTACCCATTCCAAGGTCTCGAAGGGAGTGGCGGGATTGATCGAAACGCCCGGTCGGCAACCGAGCTCCCGGATCCTCGCGAGCGTTCTTTGCAGGTGGGGACCGCTTTCGACGTGAACGGTGATGCCCGTCGCGCCGGCGTCACGGAAGGCTTCGAGCAAGTCGTCGGGCCTTTGCACCATCAAGTGGCAATCCAAGGGAAGCTTCGTGCGTCCTTTGAGGCCCTTCAAAACAACGGGTCCAAGCGTGAGATTGGGAACGAAGGCGCCGTCCATGACGTCGACGTGGAGGCCGTCGGCACCGGCCGCTTCGACGGCCCGGACCTCTTCAAGCAAGCGGCCGAAGTCGCTCGACAAAAGGGAAGGATAGATCTTCATGGGGCCGCACTCTAGGCGCGAGCTGAGGCCTTCTACAAGGGGAGAAGCGTGAGTTCGGAACCCGAAGTCCGGTCGAAAAAATTGCGCAGCGCGACCGAAGCTTCTTGGGCGGGTTTCGAAGGAAACTGAACGCGCGCCAGCTTCAGCAGGCCTTTGCCTTTCGCGACGAAAATCTCCGTTTCGCGACGGACCAGATACAGGGAGCCGTCCTCGGTATCGGCCCGAAGATCACGAGTTTCGAGGATCTTCATTTCGGTGCCATCGGCCAAGCGGGTTTTCACGCCGGGCCAGGGATCGAAAGCCCGGACTCGGTTGTGGAGCTGGGCCAGGGACCAGCTCGTGGGATCGACGAAGCCTTCTTCCTTACGGATCTTGGCCGCGATCGTGACGAGGGCTTCGTCTTGGGGTTGCCCGACGAGTTCGAGGGGATCCGTCGCGAGATAGGAAGCCAGGAGTTTTCCGCCTTCCTGGGCTAGTTCGACGAAGGCCCGGGCCGAGCTGAGGCTTGGCGTGATCGGCGTAGCGTGTTCGGCCAGAAGGGGACCGGCGTCGAGCGCCATGACCATACGTTGGAGACAAACGCCGGTCGTGGTGTCGCCGGCTTCGATGGCGCGCTGAATGGGCGCGGCGCCTCGCCAGCGCGGGAGGAGGCTCGCGTGCACGTTGATGGGGCCCCTTCGCGCGAGATCCAGGAATCTCTGCGGCAGGAGGTTTCCGTAAGCCGTGACGAGCACGAAGTCCGGCCTTTCCCTCGCGCCAAGGAATTCATCGAGGCGCGCGAGTTCGTCGGAGGCTTTTTTAAGGCTGGACGGTGAAAAAACGGGAAGTCCCCGCTCCAAGGCGCGAATTTTCACTGGGCAGGGAAGGACTTCGAGTCCGCGCCCTTTGGGGCGGTCGGGTTGGGTGACGACGCCCACGACGTCCGTCGTGGCGAGGGCCGCCTCGAGTGAAGGCACGGCAAAATCAGGCGTTCCGAAAAAAAGAGAGGTCGCTCGTCCCAAAGCGCAAGCTCCGTACTTACTTTTCTTCGTCTTCTTCGGACTTACGTCGGCGAAGCTTCTTATACTTGTCGAGCACCATCATCCGCTGCATGGGCCCGATGCGATCCGTGAAGACGATACCTTCGAGGTGATCCATCTCGTGCTGCAGGACGATCGACTTGAAACCGCGAGTTTCGATCTGGTGGGTCTTGCCGTCGACGTCTTGGTAACGCAGGACGAGGTGCTCTTTGCGTCTGACCTTGGAGTACACGCCCGGGATCGAAAGGCAGCCTTCTTCGTACTCGATCTGGCCGTCCGCCTCGAGGATGACGGGATTCACGAAGACTTCGAGGTTCGAAGTCGTGCGTCGTTCGGCGAGCCGCTTTTCGCTCTCTTCGTCGCCTTCGATGTATTCGTCGTCTTCGGTCAGGTCACCGATGTCGATCACGAGCAAACGCTTGGGGAGACCGATTTGGACGGCCGCCAAACCGATACCTTTGGCCCAGGCCATCGTTTCCGCCATGTCGACGACGAGCTTTTTGAGTTCCGGACCGAACTCCGTCACGTCCGTGGATTTTTCGCGGAGACGGGGGTCGGGCAGGGTCACGATCGGAAGGAGCGCCATGTCCCTTATTATCTAATACCTTTGCCCAAACGAGACCAACGAATTGACGAGAAGCATTGGCCAACGTCGCGACTTAAGCTGCCGGAATCAAAGCTTTCGCAAGTAAACCAAACGAAAAGAGCTCGTCCTTTCAAGAGGTTACGGTCCACAAAGCCCCATTGACGGCTGTCCGCGGAATCATCGCGGTTATCGCCCATGAAGAAATACTGGTTCGGTGGGACCTCGAACTCACAGATCTCGTTGATCTGGGAAGCGCGAAAGGCACCCACGTTCTCTTCGGGGTCGTGGGGACCGACGCGGCCGCAGGGCGGATCCGATCCGTCTTCGAGGTCATTGCCGCCACCGCCGCGGTAGGGGTAGCGCTGAACCCAGTGCCCCGAGCTCGTGCCGGGGAGTTTTTCCTGGAAGAGGAGATTGTTCGAGTTGAAGCGGAAACCGTCCAGGCCCGCGATTTTCTCGTCGTCTCGCACGGCTTCGACCTGGGAAGCGGTCAAATTCACGAGCGGGTATCCGCGGCGGATCGAGATACGATCGCCCGGAAGGCCGATGAGGCGCTTGATGTAGTACTGACCCTCTTTGACGGGGTCCCGCTCGTGGTTCGGGTACTCGAAAACGATAACGTCACCGCGCTTGGGATCGGCGATCCTCAAAATCGGAGTGTTCGTGAAGGGGATCCGGAGATCGTAGGAGCTCTTGGAAACGAAGATGAAGTCTCCGACGAGAAGCGTCGGAATCATGCTGCCGCTCGGGATCTTGAAGGGCTCGATGACCGCCCAACGCAGAAAAAGGATGAGAATCACCATCCAGAGCAGGGATAAGAATTCGGCGGCTAGTTTCCGAGACATGAACGGGTTTACACTAACACCCGATGGGGATTTTGGCAGGTTACGTCGTTCGGGAAATCCTGAAGCTCTTCTTTCCGATCTGGCTCGCGTTCGGCTTCGCCCTGTTCACGCTGGAGTGGCTCGCCCAAGTCTTTAACGTCAAGACGACGGCGGTGAGCGCGTTGGTGCTCTATCTCCTCAAGGTTCCGGCCCATCTGCAGATCGTGTTTCCGGTCGCCGTCCTGCTTGCGTGCTTGCTCGCGCTCGGATCGATGAACCGCTCCCGCGAAGTCGTGGCGGCGCAGTCGCTTGGGTACGGGCGTAAGGCGATCCTCGTGCCGACCTTCTTCGCGATCGGTCTGGCGATGCTGCCTTACTACCTCGTGGTCGATCAGATCGCGCCTTGGGGGATGTGGAAGCACTACGATCTTTTCGATACTCAGGTGAGGAACGTGCCCTCGCGCTTCTCCCAAGTTCAGCGCGAGAAGATGTGGTATCGGAACCAAGACGTCCTCTACCAAGTCGGGTATTTCGATCCCGACAAGAACGAGCTTTACGACGTCGTCATCTACACCTTCGACGACGAGTTCCATATCGTGCAGACGCTGACGGCCGAACGCGCGACTTGGAACGGCGGGGCGTGGACTTTGACGAACGGGCACGTAACGCTGCTCGATCAGCGTCTCGAAACGCCGCTGCACCAGCCGTTTTCGATCAAAACGACGCGCTTGATCGAGGATCCGCGTGGGCTCCAACGTATCGATTACAACGCGGAGACCATGACCCAGATGGAGCTTTGGCGCGCGATCCAGCGCCATCGGGGCTTGGGAATCAACACTTCGCAGTGGGAAGTCGTGTTCCATAGCCGCTACACCTTTTTCTTGATCACGATCGTTTTCGTTCTGTTGGCTTATCCTCGCGCGTTGCGTTTTCGCCGCGTGGAAGGCGCGGCCAAAGACGGCGCCTTCGTGGCGGGGACGTGTCTCGTTTACTGGCTGATGTTCACTTTCGCGGCGAACCTGGGGAACACGGGTCGCGTGAACCCCGCTTTCGCGGTTTGGACGCCGTCGCTGATCTTCCTGGTTGGAGTTCTGGTCTACAATCGCTTCACGAGCCTGCGTAACGCGAGTCTCTGATCGACGACTCCTTACGGCTTCACGGCTTCACGGAAGAAGGGATTGTTGAGGTCAGGCCTCGGCGCCGCCTTTCGCGGCTTGGAAGCGAGGGCTCGGTTGATGGGCATGGCGGGACCGGCATTCGGACGTCCGCCGCCGCCTGGGCCGGGCACCCGCGTCGGTTGCGAGGAGTTCGCCGGTCCCGCGGCGCCGCTATTCGTGCCCGCGACGCGGCCGCGGCCGAGCGTGTCGCCTTCGCCCGCGCGATTGAGGTCGCGAGAGGTCAGGATCTCGCTCATCGTGGATCGCGCGCTGAAAGGAGAGGGTTCTCCCTTTGACTTCGCTTCGGCGATGACGGCCTGTCGGATCTCTTGGGCGCGTTTGATCCGCTCGACCCAACCTTGGTAGAGTTTGATGTTCTTAGCCTTCTTGTCGTTCGCTTCGTTGACGTCCATATTGATGCCCTTCAGCGCGCGCATCGCTTGCTCGGGCGTCATGTTCACCATGAGAAGAGCCGTATCGGCCATGATCTCTCGGGTGTCCGTCGCCTTGGAAGCGTCGCGAACGCCTTTGGCCTTGGGATCGAGGTCGTTTCCGCACCACATGCCGGGCTTCATGCATTCCTGGGCGTTCGCTATGTTCTTCTGCATGTTTTTCTTGGTCTCGGCCGAAGCGGATTTCTCGGCGACCTCGAGCATGGCCTTACGGACTTCAATGTTTCCCTTGATGGCTTCAGGTTTGATCTTGGCGTCCGACGCGAACTGGCTTTCGCACGAAGTGCGTTCGGGTCCCGACTTGCTACCGCAATAGGTAGACTTCCATTCATTACACTTGGCTTGGTTGTCTCGGCAGCTGATTTCTTGGCCGCCGAGGGCGTTGTTTTTCGCGATATAGGTCGCGATTTCCTGCTCGGCTTTCTTGGGGTCTTTCTTGTTCGATTTGCTGATGAGGTCCCGCAGTTCAGGGTCGATATTGCCGCGGGAGGTATCGAAGCCAGCTAAGCGCTGGGCCCGAAGGTAAACGCGTTCCGACTCAACGATCGTCGCGGCCTGCTGATTGAGGAAGGAAGTCTCCGACTGGAGCAAGGCCGTGTTCGCGGCGACGCCGACGCGCTGGCCTTTCACCATGATGTATTTGCCCTTGGCGTCTACCCCTTGCGCGGTGACACCCATTTCTTTGGCCGCGGGATCGTTGATGTCGTAGTTCGCGGCGTCGTTGATCGTTCTTTGTGCGTACGCGTCGCCGACTTTCTTGACGGACTTGAAGCTCTCGTCGCTCAAGTCGTAGACGCGGTGGCCGTCGTCGTCTTTTCCGTGCGCACTGCCGCGGTCGACGATGTTCGCGGAGATGTTACGGCAATCCCCCTCATCGAGGCCTTTGCCCTTTCCGTTCTTGCAGTCGCCGGCGTTTCCGCGCGCCTTCTGGATTTCTTCTTCGCGCTTGTCGCCGTCCATGACGGTCTTGATCTTGGCGCCCGAGTCGTTCGCCGCTTTATCCAGAGTTTTTTCCAGACCGTTCAAACCGTGGTCGGCGAGGCCCCGCTTGTGCTTGTCGTGGTTCACGAGCAAGTCGTCGAAGCGGGTGGAAGCACCGCCTTCTTCGCGGCCGTCCTTGAATTTCTCGAGGATCTTACGGGCCTGATCGTCGAGACCCTTCATCTCGCTTTCGGAGATACCCCCGTAGGTATCGGACTCTTGGATGCCGGAGCTCGTCGTGTCGAACTTTGGCTTGGCCCAAGTCGAAGTCGAGAGCAGGGCGCCCAAGGTAAAACTCATCATGGTGCGCGTGCGAAGCATTCCTTCCATTATGGAAGACGTCGCGCGGGCATTCCCGTGAAGTTAAAGGATTCCTTTCGTGAAGATCGCGTTAAGGCACCGACGGAAGTCGACGTTTTGCCCGAAGTTTCCGATGAGAAAAAGGTGAGGCGCTTGAAGGCCCTTTTTATCGTCCTATGCTTAGCCTTGCCGAGTCTGACGGCTTTGGCCAAGCCGATCGACGTGGTTTTCGACTTGGATTGGACCCTTCTCTACACGACCAACGCGAAGGCGGCCGAGATGGATCCTCGGGGCGTTTTCGAGGTCGAAGGCAAGCTTTATCGTCTCGCGGATGGCGCGATCGAGATTCTCCGCTCCCTTCACGACAATCCGAACTACCGCGTGTCTTTTCTCAGTGGGGGAACGGCCTCCCGGAATGCGGAGGCCCTGAAGATCGTCTACGGGCTCGTGAATTCCGACGGCCGTAAGCGAAGCCCTTACCGGGTCGGTCACATCGACGACCTGATTCGAACGGAGGCCCCGGAAACCGCGCGTTTTACCGACAAGTTCAAGAAGCGCCTCCGCGGGTTCATTCCGGACTTCGATCCCTCTCGGGCGGTTCTCGTGGACGATTCGAAGGGATTCTACGCGGCGGAAGAGGAAGAAAACTTCTTTTGGCTTCAGAGAACCTTCGACGACATTCCGGATTTTTCTCGTCGATCCGAGCTTCCGGTGGATCCGAAGTACTATCCCTCCAGTGAGGACGTCTGGCGAAGCGAACGCGCCAAACTGCTTTGGGCGTTCGAGGCCATCGAGCGCTCCCGCGAAATCTCGGAAAGGACGGATGACGCCTCGGGATTCCTGAAGGCGCTGAAGGGAATGCAAGCCGATCGCGATTCGGCCTTGGGGAGGGATCTCATCGCGGGAGCCCACCGCCGTCTCGGGACGACTTTGAAGTCCGTTCGTCTTTCGTGCGGCGAAGTGGTTGGTCGTTTTCTGGCTCCGTTTCAGCCGGGTTGGTGAGCTACATCATCGTCGCGGGCTCGAGATCGACGATGAGTCTCGTCTTGAGCGTCCGCTCGAGTTTTTGCTTATCCCATCCTTCCATGATCCAGTTCAGGCTCTTGCGAAGATGCTCTTCGTTTCTCGATTTGAGGAGAATTTGCCAGCGGTAGCGATTGCGCAATCGCGCGAGGGGACTGGGCACGGGGCCTAAGACGCGAAACCCTTCGGACTGGATGCGGTTCAGCCCCGCGGCGACTTTGCGGGCGGCTTCCCGAACGAGGTCGTTCTCGAGCCCGTCGAAGCGCAGCAGCGCAAGCTCGCCCCGCGGCGGGTAGGCGAGAGCTTCGCGATTCTCGATCTCTTGGCGCAGGAACTCGCCGTAGTCATCGAGACCTTGGGCGCGCGTGAGCACTTGGAAGACGGGATGCTCGGGTTGGAAAGTTTGAAGCAGCACTCGGCCGGGATGGATGGCTCGCCCGGCGCGTCCGGAAACCTGGAGCAAGAGCTGCAAAGCCCGCTCGTTCGACCGGAAGTCGGGAACGCCGAGACCGATGTCGGCCAGCACGATGCCGACGAACGTGACGTCTGGGAAGTCGTGACCTTTCGCCACCATCTGGGTGCCAATCAGGATGTCGGCCTTCTTCTCGGCGAAGAGCCCGAGGATGTCGCGCAGCTGGTCGTTCGTTTCGGCCGTGTCCCGGTCGAGGCGAAGCGTCTTCGCCGTGGGGAAGTGAAGCCGGACGGCTTCCTCGAGCGCTTCCGTTCCGATGCCGACCTTGAGGAAAGGCGAATCCGAGCGCTTGCACGCGGGGCACTCGCGAGGAATGGGCGCTTCGTAACCGCAGTAGTGGCAAAGGAGTCCTTTGCCGTGAGGAGTGAGCGTGACTTCGCACGCGGGGCAATTGCTTTTGTGCCCGCAACCCCGACAAAGCAGCTGCGAGGCTTGGCCTCGGCGGTTGAGGAAGAGCAACGCCTGTCGACCTTGATCGAGAACGTTCTGGAGTTCCCGTTGCATTTCGGCCGTCAGGAAAAAATCCCCGTCGATGGGGGGCGCCTGGAAAGTCAGGGGCTGTTTTGGGCGCGGATCCATATTCGGTTGGGCGATCTGCTTCTTGAGATCGAGAACCTGGATCTCGGGGAGGGTGGCTTCTCCCACCGCGCGTCGTGGAAGCCGCGCGAGACGCGTGAGTCCTTTCTCGACGCGATCGAAGCTCTCCGCGCTGGGGGTCGCGGATCCCAGGAGAACGGGAACCTTCGCGATTCTTCCGTACTCGAGGGCGACGGCGCGGGCGTGGTAGCGGAGCCGATCTTCTTGCTTGTAGCTTCCGTCGTGTTCTTCATCGAGCACGATCAGGCCAAGGTTTTGGACGGGCGCGAAAAGCGCGGAACGCGCGCCGATCGCGATGCGGCGTTTTCCGAGGAGAGTTTCTAGCCAAGCCTTCCGGACGGCGGTGGGCTTGAGCGCGCTGTGGAAGGTGGCGACTTCGCCGGGAAAGCGCGATTCGAAACGCGACATGAGTTGGGGCGTAAGGGAGATCTCGGGCACGAGAAGAAGCGCGCTTTGCCCTTGGTGCAGCCGATCCTCGATGGCCTTCAGGTAGACTTCCGTCTTACCGGATCCCGTAACACCCCAGAGGAGCAAGGGGTCGGCGCTCGGGGTGGCGAGCTGCCGAATCGCGGAAGCTTGGTCTTCGTTGAGCGGCGGCGGCACGGAAGCCTCGATCTCGGAGCCTTCGTCGAAAGACTTTTCGGGAAGCTTGAGGGTGCGCGCGGTCCCTTCGCGGATCGCGGCGGGGAGGGCGCTCTCGCAGACTTCCCCGATCGGGTAGAGGTAGTGGCGGCTCAACCAGCGGAACAGTTCGAGTCGTGCGCGATCGGCGACGGGCATGGGAAGCTTGAGGCTTTCGATGCTCTTGATCTGCGTTTCCGCCAAGGCGGTGCTCTCGCTGATCTCGAAGACGAGGGCCCACGTTTTACGCCGCGCGAACGGGACCTGGACGAGCGATCCAATTTGGACCTGACCGACGAGCTCCTCCGGGATCCGGTAGTCGAGAAGCGTGTCGAGAGGCTTGAGCGGGGCCGGGACGGCGACGCGAGCGAATGGCATCCGGGCTCGAATCTAGTGGGTCAACAGCAGGGCGCGCAAGAGCTGCTGGCCTTCCGGACCCAAGTGCGACTGGAAAGCCGTGTGATCCGTGATGGCGGTCGGCAGCTTGTCCGACTTCTCTTTGGCGTTCGTCGGATCTTTGCGGGTGATCGTCATCCAGTTCTTGTCGGCGGACCCGACGTCGAGACGTTTGGCGAGGACGTGGCTGAAACGAGGCTGCTCGCGCGAAACGAGAAGATCCGAAAGCGCGCGAATCGTCACGAGCTCCGATCCGTTCATGAAACGCTGCGCGAGCGGCGAAAGAAAGGTCTGATCGAGTTGAAGGATGGGGAACGACTCTCCGCTCGCGTCGCTTTGGTACTGGGGCCCGCGAACCTCGAGCACGGCGACCGGCGTTTCTCCGTTCTTGCCGACCGCAAGGTGGACGCGTTTGTTGTTCGTCGGCGGATCGGCGGAATTCGTTTCGGACCAGGGAACGTCTTCTTCCGCGAAGAAGCCTTCTTGGTGCAGGGTGTTGGCCGTGAGTTCGGGTTGGCCGCCCCATTCGAGCAGCGCCCAACTTTTGGGGGGCGGGCACGTCGTGGTGAGCTTTTCGTTGCGAAGGACGCAGCGATTTCCCGAACGCGAAAGGCGCCACGTCGAGGCGCCTTCGCCGGTGCTGTAGATCTTCGCGGGAAGATCCGAGATCACGACCTCGTAGTGTCCGGGGCTGGACCAATCGACGGCGTAGTTCGCGCGCCCGAGCGGAAAGCTAAGTTGTCCCGCGACTTGAAACGCTTTTTTGCCGCGAAGAACGCTCGGCTGGAAGCGCGCGATCTGCGTCGGTTTGGGGACGTGGGCTTCGGCTTCAACGAGCCAGCTGCCGGCTGAGCCAAGTACGAAGAGCGTGGTGAGTAGATTCTTCTTCAAGGGCGTACGCGACATTCGCCATAATATAGCCCAGACGGTCGCCAGTATCGAAGCGTTCGCCCTCAAGTGCGCAGGCCCAGAAGGGTTTTCGGGCCTGAAGTTTCTGCATCGAGTCGGTGAGTTGAATCTCGCCGTTCTTTCCGGGACCCGCGTTTTGCAGTTCTTCGAGGATTTCGGGTTCGAAAACGTAGCGTCCGGGGAGGGCCCATTCCGAAGGCGCTTCGGCTGGATCGGGCTTCTCGACGAAGTCCTTCAGGCGCCAAGATCCCTTCTTGATGTCTTCGATGCTCGGCGCCGGATCGATGACGCCGTAGAGCCGGGTCGCTTCACGTTCGACTTGAACCGCACCGACCACGGAGCCTTCGCCCCGTTCTTGAAAGACGTTCAAACATTGATGGATGGCGCTCGGCCCCGAGCACTTCATGATGTCATCGCCCAGGATGACGGCGAAAGGTTGGCCTTCGACGATGGGCTTCGCGCGCAGGATCGCGTGGCCGAGTCCCATCGGCTTGTACTGACGGATGCTAACGATATCGATCTTGGAGCTGAGGTAGAGGACTTCCTCGATCAGCTTTTCCTTATGGGATTCGGCGAGGCGGTAGGAGGTCAGGTCGCCCGGATCGAAATAGTCTTCGATGACGACCTTGGGTCGCGACGTCACGAGCACGACCGTCTCGAGCCCGGCCTTCACGGCCTCTTCGATGATGTGGTGGATGATCGGCTTCGAAACGACCGGAAGCAGTTCTTTGGGAAGTGCTTTCGTGGCGGGAAGGAATCGGGTCCCCATGCCGGCGACCGGAATGACGACTTTGGTGACTTTACGCGAAGAGGGAAGCGCCATGCTCGCGGAGCATAGCAGCTTCCCTCTCTTTCGTAGACGAAACTTCCGTTTACGGAGTGCCGTGCGGACGAGCGATGAATCCGAGGTCTCGGTCGCCGTAGCCGTAGAAGCTCGGTGCGAGCGTCGTCGGAGCGTAGCGAGGGGGCGTAATGGGATAGACGTTCGTCGCCTGCATCCCGAGTCCCACCGCGAGCGACCAGGCGATATCGCCCGAGTCGTTGATCTCCCAAGCGTTCTTGCCGCCGACTTCGATCACCGAGCCGTTATGAACCCGGATGTCTCCGCCGGAGCTCGAAGCGCCTTGGCTAAAGCCGCTACCGCCGCCGACTCCGATCATCGCCGGGCCACCCGCGACCGGTCCGTAGGACATCGGCACGAGTCCCGCTCCGCAAGGGAGTCCGCAAACCGCGGGAGCGGCCATGGCGGAAGGGTAGGCTCCGTAACCGCCGCCCCATCCACCCATCATGTGGGGTGCGATCACCGGTGCCGGTGCGGGCAGCGGAGGAAGGATCGGGGCTTGCGCCACGGGTTGAGGCAGGGGCATCGGCATTCCCCCGCCGGGCATCATCATGCCGGGGCCCATCGGGGCTCCCATACAACCCGTGTTGCATGCGGGAGCTATCATCCCGCAAGCTCCCCCGATCGCTCCGAGGCTCATGGCCCCCGCCCCGTATCCGAAGGCGGGAACTCCGATCGCCGGAGTATAGAGGGCGCTAGGACCACGCTCTCCACGACTGTAGTTGAATCCGAGTCCGATGCTCGTGCTGGAGGCCGAGGCGCTGGCCGAAGCGACCAAGAAGACCCCGAAACCGAGCATTCGAGCGAAAGCAGAAGTTTTCATGTTTTCCCCCATAAAGTTTCCCCTACCGATCATGAAGCAATGCCTGGGCCAAGTTTTTGGCGGCTCAGATATTTGTGTATCTATATGATTTTATTTAAAATCACGGGGCCCTGTACTTGCAGTTTAAGCAGTGGGCCTGGCTAGCTTGTGATAGCCTGTCAAAACTTTGGGCAAGGGAGTGGCTTCCATGGGAATTTTTGGATCCAAGTCTTTTCAATTACTTGTTGTGATCTTGGGGGCTAGCTCTGCGAAGGCTGAAATCGTGGGCCAAAGCTTAATTGATCCTCAATCTCTTCTGGGAGCCCAGTCGCTTTCGAGAGGGGGAGCCACGGCGGCCTCGAATCTGGCCCACGATGCCCTCTTTCAAAACCCGGCGAGCGCGGCCTTCGAGAAAAAATACGCCCTCAACTTTGGTTATTTGGGAGCGGGTAGCAGCTTGACCGCTTCGGTCGTGGATACGAAGTCCGGGCCGCTCGGCGGGGGCCTCTTCTACCTGCGTCGGGATCTGGTCCAGCCGGCTTCGTCGCCCGCCTCGATGGGAAATTTCGCTCGCCTCGAAGAGCGTGCGGGTTTCTCTTTGTTCGGCAAGTTCAGCGAAGACTTCGCGGTCGGCACGAACATCAAGTACGGGTACCGTCGCGATTACTCGCTCGGGCTCGGAAATCTTTCGAAGTGGAACTTTGACGTGGGTGCCCGTTTTCTCGCGAGCTCCTCCGTCCAGCTGGGGGCCGTCGCGCAGAACCTCGTGAGCGAGGAGTCGGGTCTTCATCCGCGGACCTTCGCGTTCGCGTTGGAATACCGTCCGTCCTTAGCGTTGGCGTTGTCGGCGCAGGTGAATCGATACGCCGGATCGAACTTCGAGGGAATGGGCCCGGAACTCGGCTACGGAGCCGGGCTCGAATACAAGTTGCCGCAGGGATTCGCGGTGAGCGGCGGCTACCGCCGCACGATCTTGACGGCCGATGACTTGGTGAGCGCGGGCCTCGGTTACGAAGCGAGTTCTTTCGGTCTTCGCTATTCGCTCGAGGCCGGCGTGGGTAAGAGCCGCGGTCAATCCCACAGCGTGGTTCTGTCGGGCTACCTCTAGGACTTTTTTCCCCGGAAAGAAGCCATCCCGTCCTGACAAAGGGAGAAATCGAAACCTACGGGATCTTCGGGGCAGCGCGCCCGGAAAGCGAGGGTGATTTCCTCGACGACCTTCCAGTTGGGCGCTTTCCTCGAGGTGACTCCTTTCGCGCGGGCCCACTGGAAAATGTGGGTGTCGACGGGAAAGAAAAGCTCGCCCGCGTGGGGTTTCGCTTTCGCGGGATCGAGGAGTGGCGAATGCGCACCCCAAAGTCCCAAATCGATGGAGTCTTGCCGTACCATCCATCGCATCCACATCATGAGACGTTTGCACGTCCCGCCGTCGCGAGGATTCGGGGCGAACCACGCGACTCCGGCTCCGGGCCACCGCCGCCCCCGTTGTACGGCCGCGCGCGCACGCCGCACGGGATCGCCGCTTTCGCCCTCGCGCAGGGAATCGCAGAAAGCGACGATCGCGAGAAAGGAGTTCGGGGAAGCTTCGCGCGAGTTTTGGTAGAGGCGGCCGAGCGAACCGTAGTCGCGTAGCACCCGCCCCAGGGACCGAAGGAGAAGACTCAGGTCGGCGGCGGTATTGAAACGATGTTTCCATCCGCGGAGTTGTCTTTCGAGGGCCTTGAAATCCGACTCGCTGGATTGTCGAAGGTGCTTGGCGAGGCCGTGACCGCTCGCCGCTCCGCTTCCGCTCCATTCGCCGAGTCGCCGGAGGAGTTCCGTCGAGGACTTTCGGATCTGCTCGACGCGCCCGTAAGAGAGACCGGCCACGAGAAAAGAAACGACTTCAAGGTCTTCGACCGGGGTCGTGCGATCCAGGAGGCCCAGCGGATCGCTCCCGAGGTGTTCGGATCGGTGCCAACGTGCGCGCAGGGCGACGAGGCGTTCAAAATCCTGGTCCTTAATAAGGGGCTCCCGCAATTTGCGGCCCGGTGATGAATTTCTTTTCACTTTCATGAAATCTTTACGGGAACTCGGGGATCCTGGGAAGTGTTTTCCACGGTTTAGCGTTGGCCCCCCCTTTGCTTCTTTTGATGTGGGGGGATCTTTTATGAACACGAAATTCACGAGTTCTTCGCTTTTCTTGGTGGGACTGTTCTCTTTGACGGCATGCTTCGAGACGAAAACCGTTTCGCTCGCGGACAGCCCGTCGCGCGCCGCCGACAAGCTCGGCCAAACGGTTTCTCCTTACTCTCAGGTCGGTAACTCGAACACGGTCGATCCGCTTACGAGCTGCTCGATCCAAAACAACGCGATTCTCGGGTCGTGGCGTGAGGCTTCGGCTTCGGGCCAAGCGCAGAACGACTCCAACGGACTATGGACCTTTACGGCTTCTTGCCTTGCCCAAACGCCGGAAGGCACGACGATTCGCTTCAGCGAAACGAGCTCCGGTCTTGGCGCCGGAAAGCTTCGCTTCGCTTACGACAACGCCCAATCGCGGGAATGCTCGTACGAAGTCATGAACGAGAGCCGGACTTACCTCGTGCTTCGCTGCAACGACGGCTTGACCTTCATGTTCGTGCGCTAGGCTCGAAAGTTTCTTTCGGGAAAGCTTCGGTCGAGCGGAAGGAATCCCAGGTTCCGATCCGCTGGCGGAAAGACCGGACTTTCACGAGATGTTCTTCGATGGAGGCGATGTCGCTCGTTTTGAGCGCATCGTCTCCTTTTGCGTTCTTCACCTTGGCGATCCAATCCAAGTTCTTGGCGAGCTCGAGGAACGCCGCGAAGCTCTGCGTGTTGACCGATTCCAGTCGCAGAACGGCCGACTCCAGGCTTTTGGCCCGACCGAAGGCCATCAGGCGGTTCTTCCACTCTTTCTCGGATAGAGTCTCGTCGCGCATCTCGAGAAGCGCCATAAGTCCGAGTTGAATGGTCTCCAGGTTGTCGTCCAAGATGAACGCGTAAAGACCCGTGAGGGCCTCCGAGGGAACGGCCCGGATTCGTTTCACCGAGGTCTCGCGTTCGGCGAAGAAATACTCGAAACGCAGCAGTGTCCGCAGGTTCAGGATGTCTTGGGTGTCGCGCCCCGCGATGCCGGCCATCGCCGCGTCGACGAAGGCGTGGACCGCGCTGTTCTTGTAGTAGAGCGCGGCGACGCGCTGTTTGTGCGGTACCCGGTACCCCAGGCTGTCGTTCGTGGATCGGTATTCCTCGAGAATGCCGTCGCGCAAAAGGCTCTTGATCGCCTTGCGGCACTCGTCGGCGAAGTTGAGTTGGAGATCCCGCGTGAGTTGCCCGCCGAGTTTCGCGACGTCGTCCTTCACGCGCAAAAGCAACGCTTCGAGTTCGCTCGCGGGTAGCGCCGCGCCGGGCTTCGCGAGAAGCACGAGGCACACGAGGCCCGTGCTCGTGAGCGGGGTGACGCGGTTGATCCGGTGGAGAACCTCGAAGGCCATCTTTTGGATCGCGAGCTTGCGCGTATCGTGGCTCTGGGTGCCTTCGCCCACGAGGTCCTTCATCCAATCATCGAAGGAGAAGGCCTCGCCGAAGCGGACGTGCACCTTGCCGTAGGAGCGGAAGAGGACGCGGCCGGATTTGACGACGCCGAGGGCCGTCTCCTGGACCTTCTCGCCGCCTTCGAGCTCACGTTTGTGGGCGCGGTCTTCGGTGACGCGGTCGTAGCTGATGCTGACGGGTTGGATGATGATCTTCTCTTGGATGAGGCCGTCGAACTTGGAGTCGGTGATCATCTTCAGGATGCCGTACTTCGGGGGAGCGAGCTTGCCCGTGCGGGAACGCGCGCCTTCCACGAAGAACTCGAGGTTGATGCGGTTCGCGAGCAGCGCCGCGATGTAGCGTCTCAGCACTTCGCCGTAGAGGAGATTGCCGCGGAAGGTTCGGCGGATGAAGAAACCGCCGCCACCCTTGAAAACATGTCCCATCGGCCAGAAATTCATGTTGATGCCGGCGGCGATGTGCGGAGGGTTGATCTCTTTCGTGAAGAGAAGATGCGAGAGGAGCAGGAAGTCCACGTAGCTCTTGTGGCAAGGCATGAAGACGATCGAGCCCTCTTTGCCGTTGGCCCGGAGCTTTTGGAAGTCTTCTTCCTCGCTCGTGATCTCGTCGAAGATCGTCGAGAAAATCTTGGTCAGGAAGAAGCACGAGGCCTCGACGACGAAGTAGGAGTAGCGCGCCGACATTTCGCGGAAATAGGCTTCCGCGCGACGGAATAGGGTGGATTCGGCCGTGTTCTCGGCCGCGGCCAGGTTTTCGACGAACTTGAGGAAGCCGTGGTTTCTCAGGACGTCTTCGCCGATAAGTCGGGTCGACTTGTAGACCGGGCCGATGATGACTTTCTTCTCTTGCGCGATCGAAGACATGATCCGGCGACGGACGCTTCGCGCCGAGTTCTGGTTGATCTCGACGGGGTCGATCGTCCGCAAAGTGCTCCGCGAATACTGACGCAGCATGATCGCGATCTTGCGGAGGCCTTTCGGTTGGAAGGGATCGCCCAGGAAAAGGTTCCAGACCGATCCGAAGGGAGCCGCGATACCTTTGACGATCTTCGTCGGGAGCGAGCCGACGCCGCCGGCTTCTTTTCGCCGCTTCCGGCGCCAAATGATGACGACTGGGACGATGATGAGGTCCGGGTTGTGCTCCTGGAGGTAGGCGATGTCGCGTTCGCCCCAGGGAGTTTCGTAAAGCCGTTTGCGATCGAGGGTTTCGAAGTTCAGAAGGACCGAGCGCCCGGCTTTCAGGTCTTGGCTGCAGAGAAAGATACGCGAAGGGACCTTGGAGGCGAGCCCGAAGAAAGAGGCGATACGTCGAAGGATCAATCCCACGGGTTCGACGAGCAGGGCGGGCATACGGGAGGCGTACTGAGGGGCGAAGTCGGAGCCGAAACGTTCCGACAGAAAGCGACGGATCGCGAGGAACTCGATGAATCCCCCCGAAACGATGGCAAAGGCGAGCGGACGGCTCGGATAAGTCCGACGCACCTCGTCAACTTGCGCTACGAAGGCGTCCTTTGCGTCGAAGCTGCGAAAAAGGAGGTCGGCGAGTTTGCGGGGTACGAGTGGAACTATCACGGGCCGCATCATAACAAAGCCGAAGCCATCCGACACGTTGCCCCGGTCGACAGCCGCTCACTTTCGCTCTACGACTTTTGGAGGCGCCAAGCGCTTGGAGGTTAGGATGTTTAGAACGCGTCTTCGTGGGGCCTTGTTGGCGGCCGCTTTGGCTTTGGCGAGCCCGTCCTTCGCGTCGGAATTCCGTATCGGGGGTCACGTCGGCGCCGTCGGGTCGTCGACTTCGGATATCGGCTACGGCGTCAATGCCAGCATCAATCCTTACGGATGGATCGCGCTTGAGTTGGACGCGACCTTCGCGCCGGGCGGCTACTTCGGAACCTCGCCGGCGATTCTCTTTTATTTCGCCCAGTACGAAGAGTTCCGCATCGGCGCCGGCGGCGGCGCGGGTTTCCATCGCTTCGGTGGAAACGGCGGCACGACGCATTTCGCGGTGAACTTGAACGCCCAAGGCGAGTTCAACGTCGCGCCGAACGTGGCGGTTGGACTCGCGACTCGTCACAACGTGGTTTTCGGTGCGGATGATATTTGGGGCGTTTTCTTGACCCTTGGTTTTCGTTTTGAACCCGGCGGAGGTTGGTAACAATGGCAACGATTAAGTCGAATATGGCGGGCACTGTCCTGCGCGTTCTCGTGAAACCGGGCGAAACGATCAAGGTCGATCAAGACATCGTCGCGATCGAGAGCATGAAAATGGAAATGCTCGTGCCCGCGACGGCCGGCGGTACCGTCAAGCAAGTCCTCATCGAGACCGACGACTTCGTGCAAGAAGGTCAGGATCTCGTCGTCGTCGAGTAAAGCTTCGCCATGGCGGGTGAAATTCGCATTTTCGAGGTTTCGCCTCGCGATGGTTTGCAGGCGGAAGCCGTCTCTTTGGATGTCGCCGCACGCGTGCGGATCATCGAAGGGCTGATCGAGGCCGGATTGACCGACATCGAGGTCGGGTCTTTCGTGCGCGAAGATCTCGTTCCTCAGCTCGCGCGCACCGAAGAGGTCGTGGCTTCGCTGCGATCGCGCCCGAAGCTCGCGGGCAAGGCCCGGCTTTGGGCTTTCGTGCCGAACGACAAGGGAATGGATAAGGCCATCGACGCGGGCGTCGATGGCGTCGGCTTGTTCGTCGCCGCTTCCGAGACGTTCTGCCGGAAGAACGTGAATCGGACCCAGAAAGAATTGCTCGACGCGATGGAGCCGCTATTGAAGCGGGCGCGACGGGCGAAAATGAAAGCGCGGGTCTACGTCTCGACGATCGTCCATTGCCCTTACGAGGGTACGGTCGAGCCCAAGTCGGTCGCGAAGCTCGTCGACACGCTCGTCGAAATGGGGGCGAACTCGATCAGTCTCGGCGATACGACGGGTCACGGAACGCCTTTGAGCGTTCGCAAGGTTCTCGAGAAGGTGCTGAAAAAACATTCCCCCGCGCGTTTTGCCCTTCACTTGCACGACACGCGCGGAACCGCGTTGGCGAACGTGCTCGAGGGCATGCAGCATGGGATCAAGGTTTTCGATTCGTCGGCGGGCGGCACCGGCGGATGCCCCTACGCGCCGGGCGCGGCGGGGAATCTCGCGACCGAAGATTTGCTGTACATGCTCCAAGGCATGGGAACTTCGCGCTCCGTGAGCTTGGAGAAAGTCGCCTCGGTGAGCCGCTTCATCTCGAAGGAGCTCGGCAAGGGACTGCCTTCGAAAACATTCCAGGCGCTCGTCGCCCAGGGGGTCGTGTGACGGACGGAAGAATCCTCAGAACGGAAGAGTCGCCGGGTATCGTTACGCTCACGCTGGATCGGCCCGACAAGCGAAACGCGCTTTCGACCGAGATCTTGGATTCTTTTTCGGAGCTTTTGGCGAGCGAGTCGGTACGCGCCGCTCGGGGCGAAACCCGCGTTCTCATCCTGAAGTCGTCCTCGCCGAAGGCTTTTTGCGCGGGCGCCGACTTGGCGGAGCGCCTGAAGATGGATATTCCCGAAATTCATCGGACGCTCGCGCGCTTGCGCAAAGTCATGGACGGGCTCGAAACGCTGCCTTGCCCCGTGATCGCGGTCGTCGAAGGCATTGCCTTCGGCGGCGGCTGCGAAATGGCGCTGGCTTGCGACCTGCGCATCGCGGGACCCTCGGCGCTCTTCGGTTTGACCGAGACGAAGCTCGCCATCATACCGGGCGCGGGCGGTACCCAACGTCTTCCCCGTATCGTCGGTGAAGCGAAAGCGAAGGAAATGATTTTCCTCGCGAAGTCCGTCGATGCCAACGAAGCGCTTCGTCTGGGTCTCGTGAACGCGGTCGAGGCGGATCCTGCGGCTGCGGCCCTGGTGTGGGCCAAGACCATCGTCGGCAACGGTCCGCTCGCCGTGCCCGCCGCGAAGAAGGCGATCCAAGGCGGGCGGGATCTCGATGCGGCGTCGGCCTTGGATTTTGAAAGAAGCTGCTACCAGGTTTGCCTCGAGTCTTCGGATCGCGAAGAAGGTTTGAAGGCTTTCGTCGAAAAACGTTCGCCCGCGTATCGCGGCCAATGATCGAATAAGGAGTCTTTCGTGAAGAACGAGAACGAGCTCGGACAACTGCGGGATCGCATCCTCAAGGGCGGCGCACCCAAGTACCACGATAAAAACCGGGAAAGCGGCAAGATCTTCGCGCGCGATCGCATCGCGAAACTCATCGACGCGGGTTCTTGGATCGAAGACGGTCTTTATGCCAACGCCCGCGACGCCGAGCTTCCGTCCGACGGCGTCGTGACGGGATTCGGCAAAGTGCACGGCCGTACGGTCGGCATCCTCGCGAACGATTCCACCGTCAAGGCGGGTTCTTGGGGCTGGCGCACGGTCGAGAAGATGATCCGTCTGCTCGAGCAAGCCGGCAAACTCAGCATCCCGGTCTATTACCTGATCGACTCGGCCGGCGCGCGGATCACGGACCAGCTCGAGATGTTCCCGGGTCGTCGCGGCGCGGGCAAGATCTTTAACCTGCAATGCCGTTTGTCGGGTCACGTCCCGCAGATCTGCGTCTTGTTCGGTCCGTCGGCGGCCGGCGGCGCCTACATCCCGGCCTTCTGCGACGTCGTCATCATGGTCGAAGGCAACGCCTCGATGTACCTCGGCAGTCCGCGCATGGCGGAAGCCGTCATTGGCGAAAAGGTAACGCTCGAGGAAATGGGCGGCGCGCGCATGCACTGCTCGCAGAGCGGCGTGGGCGACGTGCTCGCGGCGAACGAAGAAGAAGCGATCGCCCTCGGTCGTCACTACCTGAGCTACATGCCGCAGAATTTTCGTTCGGCGATCGCGACCACGGAAACAAAGGCTCCGATCGCGCCGCTCGACGTCGAGAAAATCCTGCCGCCGAACCCGAACCAGGCTTACGACATCATCAAGATCATCGAGGGCCTCGTCGACGAAGGCAGCTTCTTCGAGATGAAGAAGCTCTTCGCGCGCGAACTCGTGACGGGTTTCGCCCGCATGGGTGGCAAGGTCGTGGGCATCGTCGCGAACCAGCCTAAGGTGAAGGGCGGGGTGATCTTCGTCGACTCCGCCGACAAGGCCGCGCGCTTCGTCTTCTTGTGCGATGCCTTCCGGATTCCGCTTCTTTTCCTTTCGGACGTACCGGGTTTCATGATCGGGTCGCAGGTCGAGAAGCAAGGCATCATCCGTCACGGCGCCAAGATGGTCTACGCCATCTCGGAAGCCACGGTTCCGAAAATCTGCGTGGTCGTACGCAAGGCTTTCGGCGCGGGGCTCTACGCGATGTGCGGTCCGGGCTTCGATCCCGATTGCACGATCGCGTTACCCTCGGCGCAGATCGCCGTCATGGGGCCGGATCCGGCCGTGAACGCGGTTTACTTCAACAAGATCATGGAGCTTCCGGAGAGCGAACGAAAAGCCTTCATCGAAGCCAAAAAAGCCGAGTACGAGAAGGACATCGATATCGAGCGTCTCGCGGCGGAACTCGTCGTGGACGACCTCGTGAAGGGATCCGAGCTTCGGGCGGAACTCATCAAACGCTTCGATCACTACTCGTCGAAGGCGATCGAGTACTACCCGCGTCGCCACGGCGTCGTGCCGGTCTAGATCGGCTTATTCGCCGCGGGTCTCGATCAGGGTTCGTTTGCGCTTGGCTTGGGGCCAGCGTTCGATGGCGTAGCGGAGCGCCGTTCGGGGCATACGCTTGCCGTAACGCTCGATAAAGGCCTCCAGGCCTTGGGGATCGACCTTGCCAGCCTCGCGTAGGACCCAGCCGAGGGCCTTGTGCATGAGATCGTGCGAGTCCTCGAGAAGGCGGGGCCCATAGCGGAAAACGCGGTCCACGCGCTTTGCGCGTCGAATGTCCTGTAGCAGGCTGACGTACGCGATCCGTCGTTCCCAGAGCTGTTTTGAGGCGAGCCACCGTTTTCTTTCGGCGTCATTATTCACGAGAAAATACGAACCGACGACGGCCGGAGCGGCGACGTCGACGAGGTCCCAGTTGTCGATGCGCGAAATGCGAGATCGGTACACGCCGAAGACGGCCTTCAGGGAGTTGGCATCCTTCTTCTTGAACGCCTTTTCCGCGCGCTGGGCGAGAATGGCGAGCGCCATCAGCCGCGCTTCGTGCCATTTCGAGTCGAGTAGTTTGGCGAGCTCTTGGCCATCGAGGGCGTTGCAGCGCCGTGCGACGCCGCGAACCGTAGGAACGGAAAGTCCGAGGAAGGAATCCCCTTCTCCGTATCCGCCTTTCTCGGTTCGAAAGAACTTTTGGGCGAAGGCGGCGTTCCGGGGATTAGCCAGGCGCCGCAGCTCGAGTTCCGCCGCCTTTGCGGTCGGGAGTTGGTCTTTCATTAAGGGGACAGCCAGCGAAGGTGTTGGTTTTGGGCCGCGAAGGACAGCGTGTCGTACTGGCGGGGATCCGTCTGGACCGTGCCCACTTCGCTAATGAAATCGACGAGAACCCGACTGTCACGCAGGGGGATGAACTCGCGTACCCAAATGCGTGGCCAGGTCTTGGTCCACACGTCGGCCGTGACGTTCTGCAGGTCGATGGCTTCCAGGCGCATGATCTGCTGAAGCTTGGCGTTGAAGTGGATGATCGTCGGTCGCCATTGGACTTTCTTGTCGGCGCTCGTAAGAAACTTTTGGGTTTGGACGGCCGCGACGAGGCTTCCGTTCGGAAGCACTTGCAGCTTCACGTTGATATCCGGCCGCGTCTTCACGTCTTTCCGGTAAACGACGAAGTCAGGGAGCCAGGCTACGGCGGAAGCCTCGCCCGAGGCGATGCCGACGCGGGCGAAGCCCACCCGGATGCCTGAGCTTTCGCTCGAACCGTTCGGGAAACCGTAGAAGGCGACGATAGCGTCTTTTTCGTTCGGAAGCGCGACGACCTTCAGGCCTCGCAAACCGAAACCCGTTATGCCACTGATTTTTTTGAGCGCGGCGGTTTTCGAGGTACGGCTAAAGGTCACAAAGAAAAGTCCATCGGACTGGGCATTCACGCCGCCCGAGACGAGGAGACTACCGAGCCATAGGGAAGTGTTTTTGTTGAGCAAAAACACGCGGTCAACGCTATGGCCGTAGTAACCGTTGTTCGGGAACGGCACGTCGATGTTCACGTCCATACGGTTTTGCGCGACGTTATAGATCTGAAAATTCAGGACGTTCGTTGCTCCGGGGGGAACGCTATCGGTTCCCGTCGAGCCGATGAGCCCAGAGTTTTCGAAGGACTCGACCTCGCGGAACTCGTTGACCACGAAGTGTTGCTCGCCGAAGCCATGGACCGCGCCGGTGCGCTCGGAACGTGCCGCGATCATGGTGCGGATGTAGGGGTTTTCGCCGGTGTAGTTCGCGTTCGCCTTACGCTCGCGGATCGCGACGGAGCGGGTTAATTCCTTGCTGCCCGAAGCCTTGTAAAGGGGGCCCACGGCTGCCGCGAACTCCGAGCTCATGAACGTTCGCGTCCCGTTCTGGAAGGCGACGACTTGGGCGGAAGTCATGAGGCCCTTGCCGTCCACCGTTGCTTCGCCGATGTGGTTCATGTCGACGAGGGCCGGAAACTGTTGGGTCTTTTTGGCGGGATTGGGGATCGTCCGAAGTCTCTGGTGACTATCGGTTGGGATGGCATCGACCATGGTTTGGATTTTGCCGTCCCCGAGAACGCTCGGAGTCGTGTAGGGCTTGAGGATGTCGACCTTGAAAGGCCAAGCGCGCGTGGTTCCCGAAGAGAACGCGACGTTGATTGAACCCGTGAGCGTTGAGTCGACGTTGATGCTTGTCGACGTGCCGTTCTTGAGCTTGAGTTTTACCGTAGCCGCCGCGAGACTCTTGTCCGCCGAAAGGTCCGCGATGACGAGATCGTGGTTCGTGCCGGCCAGGTCCGCGGTAATGCTTTGAATGGTCACGTTTGCGGCTTCTTCGGCGAGCATGAAGTCACCGATGTTCAGAACAATTTCGGGGGCCGCGGCCGAAAGGCCAACCTTTGCGGTAACGAAATCGACGCTGTCTTCGGCCGGGCCCGTGATCGAAGGACTCGGACTCGGAGTCGGAGTCGGATTCGAAGTCTTGGGGGTCGTACCTGAGGTCGTCGTCGTGCCCGTACCGGTCGTGACGCGGGACCGCGTCGACGCCGTCGTCGTGGCGGCCGTACCGTCGTTATCGAGGGCGGCGTTCGTGGAGCCCGAACGGGTGTTGCCGCCAAAACAACCAGAAAGTCCCGAGAACAAGACGAATGCTCCCGGCGAAAGAATAAATTTCTTCATGGCTTTCATGACCCCAGCTTCGCGGAAAGCTGCGATGCATAAAAGCGAAACTACCGTGAAGAAAAACTCCCTTCACGGTTTCTTCACCAAAGAGGGAAAGCCCGAAAAGTTTCCTCTATTCAGCCACGCCCGGGAAAAATTCCTGCTTTTCCCCGATGGCATGCCCGGCTTCGATCGGTCGTCCGAGTTCCTCGATACGGAAGACGTCCGCGGGGAGTCTCAACGATTCTCGCAGCTTCTCCATCGTCACGGGGGCGAAGGGATAGAGCATGATCATGAGGTTCTTGAGGACGTAGAAACACGAATAAAGCGCGTTACGGCGCTCTTCTTCGGGGAAGCGGTCGTCGTGCGGTTTGTGCTGGGTAAAGAGGCTGTTGATGAGGCGGGCGTAATTCTCGATCTGGCCTAACAGCACCCCGTGCTCCGAGCGGTCCATAGCGCGCAGGTACTTCTGCACGAGCTTGGCGGTTTCTTCGACGATCTTCTCGTTCAGGACGCCGGCCGGAACCTTTCCTTCGAAACGGGAGTGGCACGCCGAGATCGGCTTCTCGAAAGCGGCGTTCAGCGGACCCGCGAGGAACTTATTCCGTTCGTTCAGCGCGGCGAAGTCGAAGTTCGAGTTCTTCTCGTGCAAGCTGAGCGTCGCGAGGAAATAGCGAATTTGGTCGCCCGTGTAGCCTTTCTCGTCGAGTAGCTGGTCGCCGCTGTAGAAATTTCCGGTCGACTTGCTCATCTTCTCGCCTTCGACCCAAAGGTGGTAGGAGCCGAAGACGTCGGTGAGTTGAAACTCCCCCGCGACGGGCGGCCGCATGGGGTCGGCCTGGGTGCCAAGCCACATCGCTCCCTGCATGAGCACGTAGAAATAAACGTTGTCCTGGCCAAGGAACTGGTAGATCCGCGCCTCGGGGTCCTGCCAGAACGACTTGTAGAGCTCGGGGTCGAGTCCCTTTTCTTTAAGTGCGACCTGCGAGAAGGAAATCGGCGCGATGAGCGAGTCGGGCCAGACGTAGAGAGTCTTGCCCTTCATCTCGGGATCGAGGTCGGCGGGCATGGGGATGCCCCACGCGACGTCGCGCGAAATCGAGCGGTGCGCCCAGCCGTCCAGAAGCTCCGAAGGGATTTCCTGGGCGTCGAGCGAGCGCCGGGCTTCCGTAAGATCGGCTTTCGTCTCGAACTGGAGCTGCACCTTCTTGCCCGGCGCGTACTTGCTTTTGTGTTTGGGGAGCGAGGCCTTGAGGCCTTTGTACTTTTCCTCGTGCACGTTGGCGAAGGCGAGCGAAGGAAGCACGGTTCCCAAAACCTCGGTGTACACGGCCGCGCGCCAAGTTTTGTCTTTGGTCTGGATCCAGGTGCGCAGGGGCTCCGAAACCTTCCAGAGATCAAGCCACCAGTGAACGGTGTCGCGCAGTTCGGGGACGGCATCGCTGAGCGTGCTGCGCGGGTTGAGCAACTCCGAAGGCTCGTACTGGGATCCGCACTTGTCGCATTGATCGCTGTAGGCGGACTCGTTGTCGCACTTCGGGTTGGGGCACTTGCCGTTGACGAAGCGATCCTGGAGAAAGCGGGAAAGCTTGGGATCGAACCACTGGCGACTCGTGCGTTTCTCGAGCATGCCGTTTCGGTGGAGCTTGCGGATGAAGTCCTGCGAAAGCGCGCTGTGGATCGGGAAACAATCCGGACGCGAGGTTCCCGAGAAAGTGTCGAACGCGATCGAGTAGTTCTTGAGCGTGCGCGACTGCTGGTCGTGAATTCCGTCGATGAACTCGCGAACGGGAACGCCGGCCTTCAGGGCGGCAAGCTCGCTCGTCGAGCCGTGATCGTCGTTGCCGCTCACGAAGAGGACGTTCTCGGCGCCGATCAGCATGCGAAGATAGCGCGCGCAGATGTCGGGCGGGATCAGCGCGCCCGCGAGGTGGCCAAGGTGAACGGGGCCGTTCGCGTAGGGCATGCCCCCGGTGACGACGGCGCGTTTGGGGCGCTTCGCTTGGCTTTTGATGTTCTCGATGTCGAGCGCGGGAATCTTGGGGCGAGGATCCATGCCCCGTTTATAGGGGGGATGGATTTCGATGACAAGAAAGGCGTCGCCCTAGGCGCGAAAGAATCCGTCGCGTTTGAAGGCGGCCATGCGCGCGTCTTTCTCGCGGAAACGCTCCATGATCCAAGCGGAAAGACCCGCTTCGTCGACCGGTAGCTTTTCGATGGGATAACGGCGAACTTGCATGTGGTAACGGCCGTTGACTTGGGTGAAAAGATCCCACATCGAGGGAACTCCCATTTTCGCGGGATAGCCGATCGTAACGTCGTAGATGGCGTCCACGTGCTCGCGAAGTCCGATGACCGAAGCCGCGAAGCCCCGCGTGCGCGGGAGCAAAACGTTCGTCGTCCCGGGGATCCCGCTTTTCGCGGCGAAGGCATTGGAGCTCGCGAGCTTGGACTCGGTCAGGCGCGTGCCTTCGGGAAAGCTCACGAGCCACATGGGGATGTCGTAATGGAGAAACTTGGCGAAGGTCTGCCGAATCGTTTGTTCGTCGCGATCCCATTCGCGCTTGAGAAAAACGCAGTCGAGGAACTGCATCCCCCAACCGATGCCCGGAACGTAACGAATGACGTCTTTCGCGAACCACTTCATGTCGCCAAGGCGCTTCTTGCGCCAGGCAAAGGTCATCAGGGCGACGACGTCGGGCATCTGTTGATGGTTCGAGATGACGATCGCGTTCTCGAGCTCGGGCACGGGGTCGCCGGTGAAAATGGGCTTGGTGCGATGGATGATCTCCGACCAAAACACGGACAGTCCCCACCAGCCCTGCGCGATCTGCCGGTTGATGCGCCGAAAGAGGGTGCGCGAGATCGGATAAAAAACCAAACTCAGTATCTGCAGGGCGTTCGCCACGAGCAAAGTGGAGAAAAGACAAAAGCTGGTGAAGATTCCGAGGATGAACACAGGCCAAGGATGACGCCGCTCGGGCTCCCGGGCAAGGGGCGGCCCGACTTAAAGCGCCGGATTCCTCCGCCTAGCGCGGATTTCCTTTGGGCAGAAGGGCTCGGAAGATCCAGTAGTCGCCGAAGATATTCGCCAGGAACCCGAGCGCGAGAACGGCGCCGAAAATTTTGGGGGGGTGAAAAACGGATCCCAGAAAGACCAGGGAAACGATCGACATCGAAAGTCCGACGAGAATCGTGGGTCGGCCGAGCGTCGCGCTGCTCGCGAGCAAATCCTCGGTCGTCATGCTTTGGCCCCGGCGGCCGTGGAGCAGGAAGTGAATCGCGTTGTCGCCGCAAAGCCCCACGAGGCTCGAAGCGAAAACGCAGGTCAGCACGTTCACGGGGATCTGGAACACGAGAAACGCGCCGAACGGCACGGCGACTCCCCAAACGGTGCTCAGTAAAACCGCCGCGAGCTGCCGTCCGTTCAGGCCGCGGGCGCGCGCAAGCCACAGCGTGAGCCCCAGGACGCAGAGGATTTCCCAGAACGGGTCGAGCATGACCGGCGGGACGAGCTGGGAGAAATCGGTGTAGAGGGCCATGGGGCCGGCCGTCGCGCACTCGTCGCCGCAAAGCGAGCGGATTCGTCCGAAGAGCGCGGCGAGCTTCTTCGACTCGAGCGTCGAGGCGTAAACCACCAGCCGGTGCGTGCCGTCCGCGGCTTCGTAGCGGCTCAGCCAACGGCCGTTTTCGAGCAGGCGCTCGCCCATTTCTCGGAGCTCGCCCGCCGGCCCGAGGAACTCTTCACTCATCCAGGCGCGGTCTTCGCAGAAGGCGACGAGGGGAAAGTCGCAGATTTGCTTTGAGAGCTCGCTCCGTCTCGCGTCCTGGACGGTGGGCGGGAAAAGCACGGAGAAGTCCGTCTGGAAACTAAGCTCCGAGAGAAGGTCTTCCGCTTGGACCCGGTAAGCGTTCTCCTTCGGGAAGAGTCTCAGGGGATGGTCGCTGACTTCGAGACGGTCCCAGAACAGGAAGGGGACGCAAACGAGGATGGAAAGCGGCCAGGCCAGCCAAGGGGGAAACTTCGAGCGCTCGAGTTTCGCGATCCAGACGGCTTTCCACGCCTTGCGCGGGTTGATCCAGCTTGCTCCGAAGCGCGGGAAGCATCGGAAGAAGGCCGGCAGGGCGAGAAACAGGATCAGCCATTCGAGCAGCGCGCCCGCTCCGGCCCAGAGTCCAAAATTGGCCACCATCCGGATGTCGGACTTGAGGAGACTCCAGAAGCCGATGAGCGTCGTGAGGGAAGTCAGGAAACCGGGTAGCAGCGTGCGGCGCAGGGAGAAGGTCGGCGTCGATCCCGGATGCTCGAGCTGACGTTCCGAGGCGAAGATAAAATCCTCTATGGTCGCCACGGCCATCATGAGGAAGAGGCCGCTGGAAAGGGCGTCTACCGAATGGCCCGCCCATCCCATGAGCCCGTAGATCGAAAGCCCGCTCGCGGCGAGGGTCGTGATGAAGATAAGCCCGGAACGCCAGGTTCCGAAGAAAAACCGAAGCAGCAGGATCGTCAGGAGGCAGGCGATCACGTTGAGACGGGAGTTGGCGCGGATACCCAGTTTGAGTTGCCACTCCTGGAAGGCGGGGCCCGCCCCGAGAGTCTCGAGATCGTCGCCGGCCATCGCGCGCGCCGATTCAAAAAGCGATCCGACGCGGTCGTGGTCGAGGGGAGCCGCGAAGTCGAAGGAGAACAGCAGGGCGTCGCTACGTTTGGTGGCCATGAGCGGCCCCCAGCCGGAAGCGCGCAGCGGCTCCACGGAATAGGGCTGCGTGGCCTTCGTCGGATCGCAGGGGTTCTCGAGGATGCGCGGAAACCAGATGCGCCCGTTTTCCTCTCGTGCCCATCGACGCGGCTCGAAGGAACTCAGCGCGCCCGAGAAGTTCTGCTCGGGATCGGTGAGTCGTTCTCCGTACCAACGAAAAACACGGCAGGCTTGGGAGTGGGTGAGCGCGCTACCCGGCTTGGCCCTTATCAAAAGAGTCGCCGGCGTGCCCGTTTCGAACTTATCTTCGAGTTCCACGGTCGGCGAATAAGAAGGGTAGGAAGCATCGGCCATGGAGCGGATCGACGTCGAGACCTTGAGCCGTGCGAGCCCCGACCAGGCGAAGATCAGGAACGCCGCGAAGAGCCCAAGGCAAGCCCGTGGCCGGCGCACGGCGAAGGCGATCAGGCTTCGCAGGATCCCGTGCAGTCCATCCAAGAGAGATTTCAAGGTGAACGGCTTTCTTCGGGGTAGATGAGCGACAGACGAGCTTGCACTTTCTCACGCAGGGAAGGGGAGAGCTCTTCGACCTTGCACCAAGCGAGGATCCCGCCGTGTCGACGCAGGTAGTGAAAATCCATGCGGTAGCCCGTGGGCCCCAGGCACTTTCCGCCGCGAAACGCGAAGTCGACCGAGAGAAGGGGCGAAAGACGAGTCGGCCAAGAAAGTTGAAGCCCCAGAAAGTTGCCCAGGCTTTGAAAGCATATCGAGCCGGCCTCCCGGACAATCGGTCCGGGAACGTGCGAATGAAGGCCGACGACGGTGAGGTTGCGGCCCTGGGCCAAGCGGCGGAACCAGTCGCGGTACTTCGCGGCCTGGAAGTGGCGGAACTCGAGCCCCCAGTGGGGAAAAACGAGCAGGTGCTCGTCGTCCCGAAGCTCGAGCTCGTCCAGGTAATTCTCGTTCCACTTTACGGTGCTTCGTCCGACGGGGTCGTCGGCGAAGTTCATCCATTCGCTCGCGGCGGCGATCGCGATGGGGCCGGCCGAGGTGCCAAGTGTCTCCCGCTTGGCCCGGCCCGTCAGCGCGATCCCGCGTTTTTCGCAGTACTCGACCGTCGAGCGAAAGCCCGCCTCGCCGAAGTCGGCGATATGGTTATTGGCGAGATTAAGGATCAACTTCTTGGGATCGAGCGCGAGCTCCTGCCAAAGTTCATCGAGATACTCTTCGCTGAGCTTGAAACGAAAGGTTCGGGGAGATCGACCGGCTTTGCGTCGCTCGGCGATCGGGGCCTCGAGATTGATCCAGACGCGGTCGGCGTCGTTCAGCGTCCTACGCAGATCGGGAGAGGCGCGTGGCCGCTCTTCGGCGTAGTAACCGATGAGATCGCCCGCGAAGACCACGCGCGCGTTCGCTTCTCCCGCCGCGCGCAGGGATTGGGCCACGCGAGGAAGTCGGTTCGGGTACAAGTCGAGAGACTTGAGGGAGGGCCGCACGTGGTAGCGCAGCCAGTTCAGGTTCTCGAGGAAGGGGTAAGGCGATGGCATCGAAGCCGGCTTAGGCTACAATCCTCTCGCTAAGATGCAAGCGAGCGTTCTTTTCCGTCGTCTTTTCTGGCCCCGCGTCTTGGACGGGAAACCCTGGCCCGTTCGGCTCGGCATGTGGCCGGCCGCGTGTCTCCTCTCCTGGATGAATCTCGCCATCGAGCGATCGATCGGGGAAGAAGCGGTTTTTCGATCGCCGTCGGAAGTCGATGAATCGCTCGCGGAGTTGAGCCAAGGTTTCCGTGAGATTCGGCGTGAGTGTCTGGCGTATCTGGAACTCGGCGAGCGAATTCCGGGCTACCACGATCTGGATCCGATTCAGAAGTCGATCTCGACCCGACTTTCTCCGACCCGCCGTTGGAAAGTCATCCCGCTCGAAGTCTTCGGGCGTCGACCCGTCGCCTTGGCGTCCGCTTTCGAGCGCACCTACGCGCGCCTGGACCGGGTTCCGCGTCGTTTACAGGTGCTCGTTTCGATCTTGGAAGCCGAGAAATCCGTGCCCGCGCACGAGGGTCCTTTCAAGGGTTACCTTCGCTATCACCTCGGACTCGTGGCGGAGGATCCCGAAACGCGTTTTCTCCGCGTCGCGGACGAGCGTCGCCACTGGCGGGAGGGCGAGGCTTTCGTCTTCGACGACAGCCTCGAGCACGAAGTCGTGAACGCCTCGCCGTCGGAGAGGATCGTCCTGATGGTCGACGTCGCTCGCGATCGACCGGCCTGGGTCGCGCGATTGGTGGCTTCGCTTCGTCCGATCGCGAGCTGGAGCTACGGGAGGAAAGTCCTACAACGCTTCGAAGCCCACCGCCGCGCTTAGGGTCGCGAGAGCGAGGTTGAAGACGACATGTTTGAAGTTACGCGCCGACGTGGATCCGAAAGCTCGGCAGAAAAGATCCCGAAAGAACCAACGGCTGGCGGTCCGCGCAAGAAAGAGAACGGCAAGGGAAATGAGCACCGCGCGCTTGGGGGCGGGCTCGAAGCGGAGGGCCTGGGCGCAAAGCGTAGCGAGCGCGAGCGCGAAGCATCCGGTCATCTTCGTGACGTAAAGAAAGGCGGGCGAGTCCTCGAGCCTTCGCGCGAAGGCGTCGGTTCCGTAGAGAGCTTTCGTGATCCGCGCGAGGACGGTCGGCGACGCGAAAACAAAGGCCCCCATCACGAGATGATAGAGGGCCGTTCCGAAGAGAATGGCGTTCGCTAAATCGACCACGCTCAGGGCTTCTCGTACCCTTCGGTCGCGAGTCGGCGACCCATGTCCGCGTAGGCAGGGTGTCCGGCCTCGGGCGCCCAGGTGCCCAGACCATCGACGTAACGGTTGAACATGCAGAAAGCCGCCGCAATGAGGACGGTGTCGTGGATGTCTTGATCGTTGGCCCCGGCGGCCTTAGTGATGTCTTGCGATTCGACGTGCTTTCCGCCCTTGGCGACTTTGACGGCCACGTGCAAGAGAGCCTTCATTTTGGGCGAAAGGTCGGCTCCGTCCACGCTGCGGAGCGCGTCGTCGACGACGCCGGCCTGCGGTCCGTAGTGGTGGCGGGCCGCGGCCGAGTGCGACTCGCAGCAGAAGAGACAGGCGTTCGCCCGCGACACCACCGAAGCGATGAGCTCCCGTTCGGCCGAGCTGAGAGACGCGGGACCACGGAGGATCGTTTCGGCGAGGGCGCCGAGCGCACGGGCGGCTTCGGGGCGAAAAGCCATCGGCCCCAGGATTCCGGGAAGCTTTTCGGGCAGGGATATGTGAGCCATGGCGATCCTCCTTATGTCGACGGGACGTTCCGTCGAATTAGAACGAGCGTTTTGGTTTTTGACAAGAAGCACGGAACACATCTTCCGAAGAAGACTGTGTTAGCGTGTGGGCATGCGTGTGCGTTGGATCGTTTTTCTTTTGCTGCTTAGCTACGTCATCGCGGGCGAACTCTTCTTGGGGTTCAATCGACTGCCGACGCAGATCCTCGCGACGCTCGCCGCGGCCGCTTTCTTCGAGATGGGACTCGCCTATCTCGTGCATCGGAAGATCTTTTTCCCGCTTTCGGCGCTCACGACGGCTTGCGGGCTCTGTCTCCTCTTGGACTACAGTCATTCGCACACCTTGCTCCTGATTCCGGTCTTCGCCGCGATCGCCTCGAAGTACGTCTTCCAATTCCAAGGCCGCCACGTCTTCAACCCCGCGCAGTTCGGCGTCGTCTTCAGCCTTCTCTTCACGAGCGGGCTCATCTCGAGCGCTCCCGCGTACCAATGGTACGGGATCTCTTCGATGGCCTTCTTTCTAGGTGGTTTCGCCGTGATCCTTTTCATGCCGCAGATCGACCGCTGGCGCCTGGTCGTGAGCTTCCTCGTGACCTTCGCGATCCAGACTTACCTGCGCGCCTGGATCATGCGCCATCACTTGCCGTTCGACACGCTATTCTGGGGGACCTTGTCGTCGCCGTCTTTTCTTCTTTTCACGTTCTACATGATCACGGATCCGGCGACGTCGCCCAAGGATCACAAGTTGCAATGGATCATCGGCGCGCTCATCGCCACGGTGGACCTCGTGTACCACCTCTTCCAAAGCTACTACACGTTCTTCTTCGCGGGCTTCACGATCGCCGCGAGCCGTTTCTTGTGGTCGCATTTCCAGGCGTTGAGGAAGGAAGGGTTTCACAACTACCTCGGCCGTCTCGAGGGTTATCGCCGCGGCGCCGTCATCGTGCTGATCGGCGCCGTCCTGGTGGGCGCCGTCGCCTTGCCGAACCGCGATTTTTCGATCGGCCCCGAGTTGCTGCCGCGCTTCGAGCGGATCCTCGGCGACAAAAGCGGTATCGCGCCGCGTATGGGCAACCTACTCGAGCGCATGGATCCGCGAGTTCAGCACATCTCGAAGTGGCTGCTCAGCATCGGGGACAGCGTCGCGACGGGAGACGTGGACGGCGATGGACTCCAGGATCTTTTCTTTACCTTCTCGTTGAAGGACGATGCCGATCGTTGCGCGCTTTACCTCAATCGCGGGGACTTTCGCTTCGAACGCGTCGCGATTCCCGCGATCGAGGCGATCTGCCGGACTCCCGAGAAGACGGGATACCCATCTTACGCGCTTTTCCAGGATCTCGACGGCGACCGAAAGCCGGAGCTTCTGATCGTCATGGCATTCGGATCTTCGCGACTTTTCCATAACCGCAGCCAAGGGGCCGGGGTTTCGTACGTGGACGTGTCGGAGACCGCGGGCCTCACGCAATACCGCAACAGTTTGGGTGCGAACTTTTTGGACTACGACGGCGACGGTCGCCTGGACCTTTTTCTTGCCAACACGCTGCCGCCGGTCCTCGCGGACTACGAGGAACCACGCCCGCGCTTGAATCTTTTCTCGCTGCCCGCGCCGGCTTACGAAGGGGATCGGCGGATGTTTCATTTCATGCACCGATCTTGGAACCGGGCCGACAACGGCGGCCTGAACGAGATCTACCGCTCCCGCGCCCCCCTTCGTTTCGAGGCGCCGCGTTCGGAGGAGCTCGGCCTGACCGATACGCATTGGTCGCTCGCGGCTTCCTCGGCGGATTTCGACGGCGACGGATTCCCCGATCTCTACGTCGCGAACGACTTTGGACCCGACGAGCTTCTCATGAACCGGGGAGGGCAACGCTTCGAGAAAGTCATGGGCCCGCATTTCGGGAGCATCAGCCGGGATACTTACAAAGGGATGAACGTCTCGATCGGCGACATCGATCGGAACGGATCTCCGGACGTTTACGTCTCGAACGTTCACCACGCTCTGCAGGCCGAAGGATCTCTCCTGTGGATGACCGAACGGCGGGCCGACGGCGGGGTGGACTGGCGTGAACGCGCGGGCTCTCTGGGGGTCCTGAACGAGAAACGCTTCGGTTGGGGGGCGGCGATCGGCGACCTCAACGACGATGGATGGCCGGACATCGTTCAGGCGAATGGCATGGTCGACGATTCCGTCGATCGCCGATACGAAAAGTGCCCCGATTACTGGTACGTGAACGAGAAGATCGCCCGCTCACCGCCCTCAACCCACGCCTACGCGGATCGTTGGGGAGACTTGAGGGGCATGTGCATCCACGGTCGGGAACGGAACCGGGTCTACATCCAACGCGGTCCCCAAGCCCGACCCGTTTTCGTGGACGCATCGGTCGCATCGGGCGTCGGCGAGGAGACCAACGCCCGCGGCGTTTCCATGGTGGATCTCGACAACGACGGCAAGCTCGACCTTGTGCTGACGCGCATGTTCGCGGAGCCTCTCGTCTACCGGAATCTCGGCACCGAAAAGGCGCACGGACGTTTCGTGACGATCGATCTCAGGGGTAACGGGACGGATTGCGACTTTGACGCCATTGGATCGGTCGTGAAGATCGCGGGCACCCCCATTTCTTCGTACCGCACGAGCTCGACCGGATTCGACGGACAGTCCGATCCGCGGGTTCACTTGGGTCTAGGGGCTTGGCCGAATCCCACGGTCGATGTCGAAGTGAACTGGTGCGGTCGAAACCGATCGGTCGAGGTCTTCCGCGGAGTTTCGGTCGACAGCTTCGTGACGCTCGAGCAGGGCGGGGCCGTCAAACCCAGATAGTCGTGGATTGGCTGTGGCGGACTTCATCGGGCCGCCCGCCTTCGGATCCGATGCGGCGAAGACGCTCGATCGCGAGGTGCACGATATCGGCCGTCGTCGAGTGGAAGACGGCATCGGGGTTCGCGAGCATGGAGCGCGATTGGTTACGCATGATCACGACGTCCTGCTCGATGACCCTTCGCGTATAGAAGCGAAAGAAGGGCTTCAATAGCCCCCCGAGGAAAGGAATGCGATAAGCGATGCGCGTGTAGACCCGGCACCGGTGCGTGGTGACGGGAGTGATCTGGCTGATGATGCTGAATCCGTCCGTCGGGCCGAAGTTGTAGTCCACCTGGGTGACGTTCGGATAGATGAAGCAGTCGGTGTGCTTCATCGGGTGGCCTTTCGGGTTCACGAGTTTCGACGTGAAGCCGATGACGTCGCCGCTCTGGTCGTAAGTCACGAGCACGCGCCCTTGCGACGTATCGACTCGGATCGGGACCGGTCGGAGCGCCTGACTGCGGAACCATCCCCGATGCACGAAGACGGTATGGGGTACGTCCATGAAGTTCTCGGCGAGGTGGGTGACCTCGTTCTCGAAGTCCGTGATCATGAAGTAAGAACGCCAGCCGGGGCCCGTTTCGGGAAAGCGGTAGCCGGGAGCGGAAGCCTCGGGGGGCGGCGTGGATTCTCCCGTCCAGACCCAGAGACAGCCGTCGCGTTCGACGCTCGGAAGCTTGGGGAGCCTCATCCGGTTCTTGGGGCGTGAGTCGGGACCTTCGCTCGGTACGTGAACGACTTCGCCTTGCGAGTCGTAGGTCCACCCGTGGTAGGGGCAACGGAGGCAGCCTTCCTCCATGTGGCCCTCGGAAAGGTCGGCCGCGCGATGAAGGCAGGCGGCGCGAAAGACACTGGCCTGGCCATCGGCGTCACGCATCGCGATCAAAGGACGGTCGTAGACGACGCGTGACAGCGACGAGTTCCGGCCGAGCTCTCGGGACAACGCGAAGACGTACCAAGCTTCGGTCAGTTTGGCGTCGCGTTCCCTTAAGCTCGATATCGTCGGCGTCTTCATGCGCTTTTTCCGGTCGAAAACTCTTTGGGGGCGGCGACTTTGAGGTCCCAGATCAGGCCGAAGGCGGCCAGCACCCGAAGTCCCCAGAAGATCGGATCGGGCTGACGCCATCCGAAGCCCGAACGCGCGCTCGCGGGATAGGCGTGGTGGGAATTGTGCCAATTCTCTCCGGCGGTGAACGGCCATAGCCACCAAACGTCGCGGCTCTGATCGTTCGTTTCGAAAGTACGCTTGCCGAAGAGATGCGCGACCGTGTTCGTGACGAGCGCCGCGTGGGCGGCGGCCAGCGTGGCCCAGAAGAATCCCCAGATGACGATCTGCCCGCGGCTCGCGCCGAGTTCGGGATGCACGCGCTCGATCCAGGTTCCGAGCGCGAAAACCCCGGCGAGCCAAAGGAGCGGCCCGACGATATGGTAGCGATCGATCCAGAGGATCTCGGGGTACTTCGCGAAATCCGCGCAAAGACGGAGATCCGTCGGTAAAGCGTCGCGTCGGAGAAGCCAACCGAGGTAGGCCTGCCAGGTGCCGTCCACGTGGGGAGAATGGGGATCCCCTTGGCGGTCCGAAGCGCGGTGGTGGAGACGATGCGAGGTCGCCCACGAAAGGGGACCCTTGTGGCCCGACGTCGAGGCCCAAAACGCCATCAGGAACTGGAAAGCACGCGAAGTCTTGAACGACCGATGCGAGAAGTAGCGATGGTAGAAGGCGGCGACGGCGAAATGTCGCAGGTAGAAGGAAACGGCGAAAACGCCGAGCGCCGTCCAGGAAACGCCCCAGACGAAGGTCCCGATGATCGCGACGGAGTGGGTAAAGAGAAGGCGCGAAACGTGGCGGGGGGAAAGATCGCTTGCCGTGCGGACCGTCGTCGTCATCCTTTGGCCCCCACCCGGTACTTGAACATCAGGCGAACGAGATCCCGCAAACGCACTTCGGCGATGCAGGCGAGTTCGACGCCTTCGCGGTAGTCGGGATTCTTCTCGACGAAGTAGCGGACCTCGGGATGCTTGAGCGCCTTGCTATCGGGATCGGCGATGGGACCACGTACGGCCCCCATCGACTTCGGAAAGCGGATCAAGCTGCTCGACGGATCGAAACAGGGTCCGAACTTCCACCCGTAGAAGGCGTTCATCTTGGAATGCAGCCTCGTCGAAACGACGTCGTCGACGCCGCTTCCGGGGTAGGAGAGCGGGAAGTTGTTGCGCATCATGAGGAAGGTCTTGAATCCCTTGCTGATGAGCATCCAGTAGAGCGGCCGATGCGGATGCCGAAGCTTGGCGCGCAGGAGAAAAGTGGAGATCGCGGCTTGCAGGGTCTTGGCGCCCCAAAAACGTTTGTCGACCACGGTGTCGCCCGAAAAAAGAAAGATGCCGTCGCCGGCTTCGGGAATCTCGCGGCACAAGATGGTGCTGAATCCGAAGAGTTCTTCTTCGGATTCCGGAGTTTCTCGACCGTACAAAAGGGCGACGTGAGTCTTCTCGGAAAGATCTTGGCGAAAAAGATCGAGACTGACGTCCTGGTAGTAGGGTTCGAAGACGCGAAAGAGCCGGGTGACTTCCGATTCGGAGAGGCCGGCGACTTTACGAATGGCGTAGCGTGTCTTCACGGGAAGGCCCACAATAACGGAGTTCCTGCGAAACTTCACACCAGCGACATCTCGAACTCCGGGAAGAGAGGCCCGTCTACGACGATCCTCGGCGTTTCCTTCGAGCGGACGGTGTAGAGGCGCAAAGGAGTCGAGCTCCTGAGAAAAGTCCCCAGGCGGCGAGCCCACCCTTGTCCTTCGAAATCGGCGAAGGCGAGGAAGGCGGCGCGACGATTCGACCAAAGATGGCGGAAAAAGGGGCGGATCGCGACGAGGTGTTCCGAGTTATCCCGGAACTCTTTCGCGGTCGCCACGAAAGAAAAGTAGTCGACGGGCAGTTCGCCCTTGGCGCCCATTCCGATCGCGCGAAGGGCGAGGGAAGACAAGGGGGCAAGTCCTTCCACGCGGATCTTCTTGAGGGGCGAAGGATTCCAAAGAAAGCCGGCCAGGAGCAAACCGTGCCGGTCGTGGAAAAGCCCGTGGAGCTTCGAGTCGCGCCAGTTCGGCCAGGTCTCGCTTCGTCGCCGAAGCTCGTCCGCATCGAGACGACGACCGAGCGGCCGCGAGAGCTGTTCCTCGCCGTAGAGCCGCAGGTACTCGGACGTTTCGTCTCGCCCGAGCTCTCGGCAAAAATAGCCCGGCGGCGGGCTACGGCCCAGGCACGGCAATGCTGCGAGAAGCGTGACCATGTCGTAGCGGGCGACCGGATCGTAGACGAAGGCGTCGCGCCCGCGCGCCAAAGCGTTCTCGGCGCGATGGTTTTCGGCGAGCATGGCCGTCTGGAAATAGCGTGCGCCTCCGAACTCTTCGATGCGCGGTCCGCAAGTCACGAGACCCGCGAGAAACTCGCGCCAGCGCCGCAAGAGACGTCGGTCGCGGGTTTGGATGCGCAGGTCACCCAAATAGCCGACGCGTTCGGGCGAGCCCGCCAATAGCCCGGCACGGAAACTGAGCGTGCCGAGTCCCGCGATCGAAGCGTCCGCGGCCCGCATCAAGAAGACGTAGCTCAGGTCGCCTTGGAGCTTGAGGAAGGCGAAATAGTCCGGCCGTCGCTCGTAGCGAATGGAGATGCCGCTCGTCAGCATCGGAGCGGCGTCGAAGAAAGCTTGGATACGGGATTGATCGCCGGGTTCGGCGATCGCGAATTCAGGATAGTCCCGAAGAAAATCCTGAATTCGCATCTCGGTCGAAAACTAACGGACGAAGGGACCCATCGGGGCGGCCAAAACCGCGCCGCCCCAGGTTTGGCTGAGGATGCGGTTGAAGTCCGTCACTTCGGATTGCTTCGTCAGTTTGGGGAAGAGCTTGCGGTAGGCGTCGAGATTCCATTGGCTGCCTCGGCCCGCGTAGTAGTCGCGGCGAAGGACCTTGGTATCGACCTTTTTCTCTTTCGTGAAATCCGTCGGCAAAAGTTCGGAGAGGTTCGAAGGAGGATTTTCGAAGAAGGCCGGAAGGTTCACGGTCACCGGCATTCCCGTCACGCCGCTCCGAAGGGTCGCCTCGCCTTTGAGCAGGGCGCGGATGTCGTTGATCGCGAGGCCGATGCGACGGTTGAAGGGAGCCACGAGTCCCGGGTTGAGACCGCGTTCTTCGTTAGCCGGTTGGTCTTTGACCGCGATCCAGGCCAAGGCACCGCGGTTGGCCGCGTCGCGAAGATGCTTGAGGGCCGAGCGCATTTGGTAGGAACCGATAAGGACGGCACCGTCGACGCGAAGTTTCCAGAAGGGATCTTTCTTCTGGTGGCGGAGAATGGTCGCGACGCGCTCTTCTTCCGTCACGCCTTCCGATTTGAACGAGAAAGCGTCGAAGCCGTAGAGTTTTCCGAGCGACTTCGCGAGATCCACGAGTCCTTCGGCTTGGTAGGCCGTCGCCATGAGGGCGGAAGCCGTCGAGAATTTGAGCGACGCGATGATGGCCTGCGCTTCGGCGTCGCCGATCAGGACGTAGCGATCGAGATCGTCCTGGAACTGCGCGGTGCCCATCACGAACTGGTTGTCCCAGACGATCATCGGGGGGTTCGACTTCGCGGGGAAGAGGCGATCGATGCGACCGGCCGCCTTGAGGAGGGCCGGACGGATCGCGGTGTCGACGAAGTTCTGGAGTTCGTTTTCGTGTTTGATCTCGGGAAGGCCGGCGCTGCGGGTAACGTATTCGAAGCCCGCGTCCCATTGCTCGGTCGGGAAGTAGACGCGGTAGCTCGAAGCGAAGCTCCGGACTTCCGTGATGAGTTGGCTGTGAAGGAGTTTGGAGCGGCTCGCGAGCGGCTCCACGCGGTAAACGAAACCTTGGAAGGGACGCAGAAGTCCCAGCACGCTTGCGAGGAACTGAACGTCGCGGGGGGACTTGTCGTAGTTCGCGTCGAGTTCATCGAGGAACTTTTGGAGATCGGTCGCGGTCTTGATCTGTTGGAAGCGGGCGACGGCGGCATTGAGCTCGCTGGATTTGAGCGCGGCCGCGGCCGAGTTGGCCTGCGCGATCTTGCGGCCCGCTTGGGTGCGGACGCGTGCTTCGATAAGCGCGTAGTCGGCGTCGCTCAACACGACCGAATCCGTCTCTTCGACGTAAGGCGCGAGCGCGGGAGTCTGGGCTTTGCCCTTCGCGGCCTCCGAAGCGGTGCTCGCCGCGAAGACGCCGCCTAGCGCCGCTAAGAAAAGTAGAGAAGTCGTTCCGCGAATCGCCATGTCATCCCTCCAAGCGAAAGTCCGTTGGCAAAGAGTCTAGAGGAAAAACAAGGAGCGGGGAACTCGGCCCTTTGACTCGGCGGAGCTTGGAATCGGAACAATGTGGGGAAAACTGGGGTGACCGACGGGAGTTGAACCCGCGACATCCAGAATCACAATCTGGCGCTCTAACCAACTGAGCTACGGCCACCGTACTGTCGAACGCGGACGAATTTGCACGGAGTTGGGGGCTAATTCAAGCGCTAAATGATTGAAGAATCAGGGTTTAACCCCACGAAACTTCGAGCGGGGGGAGCCCTTCGAGGTCGATTCTCGAATAAACGAGGGTGTTTCGGAGTTCGCCCTGCTCGTTGCGGTCGTCGTTCGTGAGGCAGGCTTCATAGCGGAATCCCAGGGCTTCGATGACCCGGGCGCTGCGGATGTTCTTTTGGTCGGTGCGGATTTCGACCCGTTTGGCGCCCAGCGCGTCGATCGCGAAACGGGTCAGCGCGTTCGTGGACTCCTGCACGAGACCTTGGTTCTGGCGCGAAGATCTCATCCAGTAACCGATCTCGAAACGCGGAACCTCCCAGTTGATCCGGTGAAGCCCGCTGCCTCCCAGGATCTCGCCGCTTTTCCGGTCGGTCACGAGCAGCATGAGGTCTTCGCGTAACAAGAACTTGGCCGCGGCCCGGCGACACACGATCTCGGTATCCTCAACGCTGGGACGGGCTTGGGCCCAGGGCATCCAAGCCTTCAGATCGTCGAAGCTCTCGAGGATCGCGGCGTTGAAGCCCGCGCCGTCGCCGGGGGCGGGTGCCCGCAGGGCAAGGCGGGGCGTGAGGATCGGCAAGGGGATTTGGACGAGAATGGGGTTCTCGACCGCCACGCTTACTTTCCGATCTTGAAGTTCAGGTTGGCGCCCGCCGAAGCTTCGTTCGGCTTGGCGGGACCGATGGCTTCGCGGTTCATGGACTTCCGCTGGGCTTCGGCCGCGACCCGCGCGAGACAAGGTTCAAAACCGACGTCGCCTTTCTTGAGAACGGCCCCCGCTTCGTTCGTGCAGGTTTGCTCGACGGTGATCGGGTTTTCGGCGGCTTCGGTTTCGGGCGGCTTGACGAGGAGGTGTTGGATCTTGACCTCACGGCGCTTGGGCGCGGGAGCTTCGCTCGCCGCCGGCGTCGGCGTCTGGGCTTGGGCGACAAAAGCCAGGGACGAAAGAACAAGCAGAAGGGGTTTCATTTATTTCGCTCCTTGCAGCGGCGCTTTGAGGGTCCACGTGGCTCCGTCCGGGCCGTCCATGACTTGGATGCCGCGGGCGTCGAGATCGTTACGAATGCGATCGGACTCGGCGAAGTTCTTGGCCGCGCGCGCCGCCTCACGGCCGGCGAGCTCGGCGTCGATCGCGCGCGAGAACTCTTCGGTCACGCCCATGCGCTTGAGGCGAGCGGCGCGCAAGGAGGCAAGGGCCTCCGTGGGTTCGCGCTCGAGCAGGCCCATCGCTTTGGCGAGGATCGGGAGCGCGGCCGTGCCCCACGTCGCCCAAAGTTCCGGCTTGGATTCTCGGAAGCAGGCGCGTGCGCCCTGCAAAACGAAGCCGAGTGCCTTGGCCGTGTTGAAATCGTCGAAGAGCGCGTCGCGGAGTTTCTTCTCGATTTCACCTGCGTTCCCCACGGAAGGGATGGCGGCGCCCGCGTCGGCCCCCGCCGCGAGGGCGTTCTGCTTGCAGACGTAGAGACGCTCGAGAAGGCCCTCGGCGCGCAGAATGCTCTCTTCGGCGAAGTCCACCGGGCTCCGGTAATGTTGGAGGGTCGTCATGAGGCGCAGCACTTCGGGCGAGTAGGTCGCGAGAAAGTCGTGGGCCGTGACGATGTTGCCGAGGGACTTGGACATCTTCTCTTTGCCGAAGACGAGCAGTCCGCTGTGCACCCAGTAGCGCGCGAGCGGATGCCCCGTGCAGGCCTCGCTTTGCGCGATTTCGTTCTCGTGGTGCGGGAAGACGAGATCCAAGCCGCCGCCGTGGATGTCGATCCCTTCGGGGTAGCGCGCGCGGATCATCGCCGAGCATTCGATGTGCCATCCCGGGCGGCCGGCCCCGTGCTTCCAGCCGTCGAAGCCTTCCCAGGAGTTTGCGGGATTGGCTTCGCGGTCCCAAGAGGGTTCGCCGGGCTTGGCGGATTTCCATAGCGCGAAGTCGAGGGGGTCTTCTTTCATTTCGCCCGGCTCGATACGCGCGCCCGCGACGAGATCGTCGATCTGGCGCTTCGAGAGTTTTCCGTAGCCTTCGAAGTGTTTGACCCGAAAGTAAACGTCCGTTCCGAAGGGCGTATCGGCGGGGTAGGCGAAGCCCATGTCGATGAGATCTTGGATCATCGACATGATGGCCTTCACGTGACCCGTTGCCGCGGGCAAGTGCGTGGGGCGACGCACGCCGAGCGCGCTCATTTCGTCGTCGTAGGCCTTCGTGAACTCCTCCACGACCGAGGTCCAGGGGCGCTCTTCTTCGTTGGCGCGCTTGATGATCTTGTCGTCGATGTCGGTGATGTTTCGCATCATGTCGACCTCGTAACCCGCGAACTCGAAAACGCGGCGGATAAGATCCATCGTGACGGCCGTCTTCGCGTTGCCCACGTGGGCGTAGCCGTAAACCGTGGGTCCGCAGGCGTAAAAGCTGACCTTGCCCGGGGTGCGGGGCGCAAAGATATCCTTGCGGCCCGTGAGCGTGTTTTGGATGCGGATTTCGGGCAGACCGGTCGTCGGCATGGGTCCGAAACTAGCAGAAAGCCCTCGCTTTCGCGCGGGCCTGCGTTGCCTTCTTAGCCCTTGGCGAGGAGTCGCGAGAGCGAGCTCGGATCGATCCCCAGGGCCGAGGCGAGAACTTTACGCGGGATGTTCTTCCAAAGCGTCGGCTCGCGCGTTTGGAGGGCTTTCAGCCGCTCCCCCGCGCTCTGAAAAAGCAGAGCGTTAGCGGACTCTTCCTGCTCCTCGAGCAAGGACTCGGCGATGCGCCGGGCGATCCGGGCCCCGGCCGCGTGACGGTCGAGGAAACTGCGGACCTTCTCGGCGTCGAAAGTCAGAAGGGATGAGGGCGCCAAGGCCTGGAGACTCTCGCTCGCGCTCTTCCCCCGAATCCAGGAGACGTAGGGGACCGCGAAGCCGCCTTGGGTCACGAAGAGCGACGTGAACTCGTCTCCCCGGGGGCCGTTTCGCACCTTACGGAGCAAGCCCGACTCGAGGAAGGCGACCCGCTTGACCGTCTCGCCTTGTCGCGTGAGAAAGTCGCCGGTCGCGAGTTGAAGGCGGGCTCCCGTATTGGCGAGAAACTCGATAAGCACCTTGGCGTCGGCT
>ERZ761607.649-NODE-649-length-55749-cov-5.453245_pt1 | contig 55749 bp, 47 predicted proteins | sample MGYA00511164_ERZ761607 | MGnify/ENA primary metagenome ERZ761607 (study PRJEB28899, sample SAMN02445080) | bioreactor sludge metagenome | biome: EBPR sludge | place: Australia: Brisbane, Thorneside Wastewater Treatment Plant | collected 2011-06-22 ...
AAAAGGGGGGCGGCGCGTGCCCACCGAGCGACCTTTGCACGTGCCCGAAGACTCCGCGCAGGGGAATGCCTATCGGACCGTTCAGCGGCAAATGCTTCTGTCCCGCCTGCTGAGTTCGGCGCAGCGGAATCAAGGGCAAGCGTTGCCCTACACTTTCAGCGCGACCGTCTCGACGGACGAGGACTCCGTCCTGCGTTTCCGCTCCGAATTTCAGAAACTCCTTAAAAAATTTCAGGTCGACGTTCTTCGGTCCGACGCCGAAGGAGTCTTTCAGGTTTCTTTCGATATCGTTCGTTGGGATTGAGCTCCCGCGATCAGTTTGCGAGGTCCTTGATGACGACCTTCAGCGCGTTCAGCATGAACTGTACGGCGATCGCGCCGAGGATGAGGCCCATGAGCCGGGTCGAGACCTTGATGGCCGTCGGGCCGAGCTTCTGCGCGCCGACCGAGGCGAAGCGCAGGACGAGGTAGCTCGTCGCGAAGGCGACCGCCATGGCGAGGTAAAGGATGGTGAGCTGCGCGGGACCGGTGGTTTGGCTCTCGAGCAGGATCGCCGTCGAGATCGCGCCGGGGCCCGCGAGCATCGGCACGCCGAGCGGGGTGATCGCGACTTCGTGCTTGGCGACGCCCTCGACTTCTTCCTCTTTCGTCTCCTTCACTTCGGAGCGCTTGGCGCGAACCATGTCGAGCGCGACGAGCATGAGCACGATCGAGCCCGCGATCTGGAAGGCGGGAAGGGTGATGCCGAAGAGGCGGAAGATCGTCGACCCCGCGGCCGCGAAGGCCACGAGGATCCCGAAGGCGAGCAGGCACGCCATGCGGGCGGTGCGCTCGCGCGAGGCCGGGGAATCCTGCTCCGTCATCGCGACGAAGCTCGGAATGACGGCGATCGGATCGATGATCACGAAGAGCGAGCTCAGCGCGAAGAGCGCGTATTCGAGGAGCGACATCTAGAGCACCTGCCGAACGTCGACTTCGCGCTTCTGCCCGTTGGGAAGATTGAGCTCGAAGAAGTCGCCGGCGCGGCGGCCGACGAGTTCTGACCCGAGCGGAGAGGTCACGCTGATGACTTGCACCTCGTGCGTGCCGGCGCGCACGCGAAAGCCTCCGCCGCGGAAGGCGAGAAAGTTCCAGGACGCCTTGTCCTCGGTCGCGATCTCGACGAGCGCGGTCGCGGCGGCCGAAGCGTCGGGCCCGAAGTCCTCGAAGCTCATGAGCTTGTACTCCTGGATCATGGACTGGATCTCGAAGGCGCGCTTGGCCTGGGCGCCCGCCAGGTAAGACGCTTCGAGTCCCCGGGTGTCGTACTTGTCTTCGGCTTTGCTCTCCTCGTGCGTCGCCGCGTCGTGGGCGGCCTTGGCCGAGTCCACGAGAACTTCGAGGTCGGCTTCGAGACGCCGAATGATGCTTTGCACGAGGGCTTTTTTGTCGGGAGGGCTCACGCGATGATTCTCGCTCAGGCCGGCCGATCTGTCCAAGGACGCCGCGATTCGTCGGAAGGCGACATGCAAAAAGCGGTCGGACCGCGAGGAGTTGGCGCCGCCTTCGATGCGTGATCCGGATTTGGATCACTTCCTTGCGCGCGGGGACTGAGACTCGCTTGCGAACTCGTCCGCGCGCCGCGAACACCGATGGAAACGCAAACCGCGTACAAAGGAGATCGAATGAAAGCACTTCGTCTTGTCCTCCCCTTCTTCGGCATTTTTGCCTTGGTGGCCTGCGAGACGGTCGAGATCACGGGCCAAGTTCAGCTCACCCAAGCCGTGACGGAGCGTGGACTCGGACGCGCGCAAACGATTCCGGCCGGTCGGTACACCCTTTCCGTGACGAACAAAGTCGACTCGGGCGAATGGATCCTGCCGGGCCTCTTTAACTCCCTCTCCGTGAATCTCCGCGCCGAGAACGGCAGCGTTTACAAGCTCAAGGGCAAGGCGGCCTTCGCGGATCTCGAGCGTGGCCGCGGATGGTGGCCGGCCCGCAAAACGGGACTGCCCTTTGATTTGTCGATGACCCTGAAGAGCAGCTCGGCGTCGGGTCCCGTCGTGAGCGGAACCTACACTTGCAGCGACTACGCGGGTACGAACCGCGAGTGCAGTTCGTCGACGGAACGTCGTTGCACCGACTCCTTCGGACAACGCGATTCTTTCTCGGAGAACCCCGGGGTTCCCCCCGCTTCGAACGTGACGTGTAACGACGTCATCCGCGAAACCTGCCAGGATGTTCCTCAGTATAGCGAGAGGTACGTGAAGACCCTCGGCCGTCACGTGACCCGCACGACGTGGAGCGAAGGCTCGGTTTATCTGCCCGGAACCCAAACGAAGATTGGCCGCGTCAGCGACCTCGATCGTCGGGTTAAGAAGAGCTTCGAGCCGATCGAGAATCCCTGCCGCTAAGCGCTTCACCCGTCCTTAACTCGGTGCGCCCCGTAGATTAACGCTCGGGGCGGCGCCAAAACGTTAAGCTGGGGGAATCGTGAGCAGCTCACGCCCCACCGGCCGTTTCTCGATGCAGACCCTCCTGATGGGTGCGTGTCTCGCATGGCTCTCGGCGTGTAACTTCAGCCGCGAGGTCGTCGGCGATCCCGGCGTGACCGAGGACCCGAAGTCGGAAAAATCTCGGGCCGACGCGGTCTCCTTTGCGGGCGCCCAGTTGAGCGTCTCGGCTTCTTCGGTCGACCCCGGGGACTCCGTCGACATCCGTTTGGTCGTCGACGGCGCGACTTCGGGTGGCGCGGCGGTGCTCTTTCGCGCCTCGGGCGGAACGAGCACGGGAACGATCTCGAGTACGACGGACAACGGAGACGGCAGCTACACGGCGACCTTTACCGGCGTCCGTAGCGGAAGCGCGACGACTCTCTCGGCCTACGTCGAGGGTGAGGGCGCCTTCGACTCAACCGTCGACGTGAGCGTGAACTTTCTCGCCGCTCCGAGTGCTCTCTCTTTTTCCACTCCTTCTCCCAACTACGCGAACAACGTCGAGATCACGGCGAACGTGCCGACGGTTACGGGAGTCGTCGAAACCTACACGGTGTCACCGAGTCTCCCCACGGGGCTCTCGCTCGATCCGCTCACGGGTCGCATCACGGGCACGCCGACCGTCACGACGGCCTCGGCCGCCTACACAGTGACCGCGACGAACCCCCTCGGCACGGCGACGGCGGTGTTGAACATTCGCGTTTTGCCACCGGCGCCTTCGGGCTTGAGTTACTCGACGCTTTCGGCTTCGTACGCCCGTTTGTCGGCGATCACGCCCAACACCCCGACCGTCACCGGCACTGTTGATTCCTATTCCGTCTCGCCGGCCCTGCCGACCGGTCTGAGCCTTCACGCAACGACCGGGGTGATTTCCGGCACACCCTCCGTGGTGACGGCGAGCGCGACCTACACCGTGACGGCGATGAACGCCGGGGGGTCGACGACGGCGAGCGTCGTGATCGTCGTCGTACCCAGGCCGCCGACTTCGCTGAGCTACGGAACGGTGGCCTCTTCCTACGTCCGATTAACGGCGATCACGCAGAACTCGGCGACGGCGGGCGGCGGCGACGCGCCCTATACCTACACGGTCAGCCCGGCGCTCCCGACGGGGCTCGCGCTCAACTCGACGACCGGCGCGGTCACGGGAACACCCTCGCTGATCCAGTCGCTGGCTTCGTACACGGTGACCGCCGCGAACTCCGGGGGCTCGGTTTCCACCGTCATCCAGATCGAAGTCCGGCCGAGGGCGCCGACCGCGATCTCGTACTCGACGGCGAACCCCGTCTACGAGCGCGCCGTGGCGATCAGCAACAACAACGCGACGGTCACGAACGGCGACCCGACCTTGACCTACTCGATTTCTCCTTCGCTGCCGCTGGGGCTCAACTTCGATACGGGAACGGGCCGGATCTCCGGCACGCCGACCGTCGTGGCCGCGAGCCAGTCCTACGTCATCACGGTCGCCAATACGGGCGGCAGCACCTCCGTGGTCATGAACCTGCGCGTGACGTCGCGACGTCCCACGACGATCGCCTACGCCGGCGGACCGACTTTCAACTGGACGGCCGACGAAGCGATCACGACGATCACGCCGACGCTCGCGACGGGCGACGCTCCCGTGACGTGGGCGGTTAGCCCGGCCCTGCCGGCGGGTCTGAGTTTCGATACGACGACGGGCGCCGTCTCGGGGAATCCTTCCGTGGCCCAGGCCTCGACGGTCCACGCCATCACGGCGACCAACGACGGCGGCAGCGCGAGCTACAACTTCACCCTGGAAGTCTGGAAGAACCAGAACTCGACCGAGTTCGTCGCGGCGTCCTCCGATGTGGCCTCGACGGGCGTCGGATTCTCGAGCGTGTTGAGCTCCTCCGTGACGAACTTCACCGTCCAGCTTTGGATGAGGGGGCGTTCCGTTCCGGGCGTCGGCGACGGCGTGCTGGGCGCGACCAACGGCGCTTCGAACGGGATCGGCCTCTTCTGGAGCGCCTTCGATACGCTGCGCTTCTACGTAAACAATCCGGTGAATTACGTCGAAGCCGCGGGTCTCGACGGCACGGCGTGGAACCACGTCGTGGGCACCTATTCGACGACCGGGGTCGACAACGTCAAGCTCTACGTGAACGGCGTCCTGGCGCCCGCGTATTCGCACAACGCGACGATCTCCAGCCTCACCGAGCTCGTCGCGATCGGGAATCTCGGCAGTTCGGGGGCGCAGACCGCGAACGCGCACATCGACGAAGTCGCCTTCTGGAACGTCGCCCAGAGCGCCGCCGCCGTCACGTCGCTCTACAACGGGGGCGCGCCGATCAACCTCAAGCAGAGCCGCGGGGCCTACACCTACAGCGCGGCGGCCTTGCGGGCCTACTGGCGGATGGGCGATGCCGATACCTTCCCGACGCTCACGGACCGCGGCGCCTCCGGACGGAACCTGACGATGGGCGGCGGCATGAGCGGCGCCTCGATCTCGACCGACGTGCCATAAGGCCCTAGGATGCGGCCGATGGCCGTCCCTGACTCCAATCAAGTCCTCGAAGAATTCCTGGATCTCGTTTCGGGTCGGAAGATCGAGCTCTACCCCGCGCAGGAAGAAGCCATCCTGGCGCTCTTCGAGGGGGCGAACGTCATCCTCAACACGCCGACGGGTTCCGGCAAGTCGCTCGTCGCGCAGGCCCTGCACTTCCTTTCGCACCGGCAGGGAAAGCGTTCCTATTACACCTGTCCGATCAAGGCGCTCGTGAACGAGAAGTTCCTGGCCCTCTGCCAGGACTTCGGCCCCGAGAACGTGGGAATGATCACGGGCGACGCCACGGTCAACGCGGGCGCGCCGATCATCTGCTGCACGGCCGAGATTCTGGCGAACCTCGCGCTGCGCGAAGGGCGCGAGGCCGACGTCGCCGACGTCATCATGGACGAGTTCCACTATTACTCCGATCGCGAGCGGGGCGTGGCCTGGCAGGTCCCTTTGCTCACCATGCCGCAGACCCGCTTTCTTCTCATGTCGGCCACGCTCGGGGACACTTCGTTCTTCGAGCGTGAGCTCACGCGCCTGAATCGACGGCCCACGCAAGTCGTCCGCTCGACCGATCGCCCCGTGCCGCTCGAGTTCGCCTACCTCGAGACGCCCTTGCACCAGACGATCTCCGATTTCGTCGGGGCCGGCCGGGCGCCGCTTTATCTCGTGAACTTCACGCAACGCGAGTGCGCCGAAGAGGCGCAAAACCTCATGAGCGTGGATTTCTGCACGAAGGAAGAGAAGCGCGCCATCGCGGAAGCGATCGCCTCGACGCGCTTCGACAGTCCCTACGGGCGCGAGCTCCAACGCTTTCTCCGCCACGGCATCGGCATCCACCATGCCGGGCTGCTGCCGAAGTACCGCGTCCTCGTGGAGAAGCTCGCCCAGCGGGGCCTGCTCAAGATCATCAGCGGCACCGATACGCTCGGGGTCGGCGTGAACGTCCCCATCCGGACGGTGCTCTTCACGAAGCTCTGCAAGTTCGACGGCCAGAAGACGGGGATCCTCTCGGTCCGGGACTTCCATCAGATCAGCGGCCGTGCGGGGCGTAAGGGCTTCGACGACCGCGGCTACGTCGCGGTCCAGGCGCCCGAGCACGTCATCGAAAACATCAAGCTCGAGGAAAAGGCCGCGGCGAACCCGGGCAAGAAGATCGTCAAGCGCAAGCCGCCCGAGAAGGGCTACGTGCCATGGAACCGCGACACGCTCAAGCGGCTCTTGGAGTCGTCGCCCGAAGCGCTGACGTCGCGTTTCACGATCACGCACGGCATGCTGCTCAACGTGCTCGCGCGCCCGAACGAAGACGGCTGCCGCGCGATGAGCTGGCTCATCCGCAACGCGCACGAACCCGAGTCCGCCAAACCGGGCTTGCGCAAGCTCGCGTTCCAACTCTTCCGTTCGCTCGTCGAGCGGGAGATCATCCGCCCCGTGAAACGCCCCGACGGCGCCAAGCGTATCCTGCTGAACGTGGATCTCCAGGAGGACTTCTCGCTCCACCACGCCCTTTCGCTCTACGCGGTGGACGCCTTCGCGGGCCTCGACGCTTCGCACCCGGATTTCGCCCTCGATCTTCTGAGCGTCGGCGAGTCGATCCTCGAGAATCCCGAGGTCATCCTGCGGCAGCAAGTCTCGCGACTCAAAACCGAGAAGATGAGCGAGCTCAAGATGGCCGGCATGGAATACGACGACCGCATCGCCGAGCTCGAGAAGATCGAACACCCCAAGCCCCTGCGCGACTTCATCTATTCGACGTTCAACGTCTTCGCCGAGAAGCACCCCTGGGTGGGCGTCGAGAACATCCGGCCCAAGTCCGTCGCGCGCGAGATGTTCGAGGGATCCTACTCCTTCGCCGACTACATCCGGGAGTACGAGCTTCAGCGCAGCGAAGGCATCCTGCTGCGCTACCTTTCGGAGACCTACAAGGTTCTGTCGCAGACGGTTCCGGAGGGTCTCAAGACCGAAGCCGTCGAAGAGATGATCCTCTACTTTCGCGGCCTCTTGCAGGCGACGGACTCCAGCCTCGTCGAGGAATGGGAGCGCATGCAGAATCCCGGGTCCTCGGTCGCGCCGCGCTCGGCTTCGGAGGCCGCTCCCGCCGCGGACGCTTTCTCGGAGCGGAAGCTTCGTATCGAAGCCAAGAACGCCGTCTTTCTGGTGTTGCGCGCCTTGGCGCGCGGTGATCTCGCTTCGGCGCTCGAACTCGCGCCGACGCCGACCCTGGGCCCGGACTTCGAGGCGGCTTTGCTCCGGTGCCGCGAGGAGTCCCGCATCGACGTGAGTCCGAAGGCCCGGGCGCCCGAGCTTCTGCGCTTCGAGACGGGTCCCGAAACGTGGCGGCTCGAGCAGACCCTTTCCGACGCCGAGGGGCCCATGCCTTGGGTCCTGGCCCTCGAGTTGGACGTAGCGGCTTCGCGCGAACGGGCGCAGCCCGTCCTGCGCCTCCTTTCCTTGACCGCGATCTGAGCCGTCCGGCCCCCCGAGGGCATCCCCGCGGAACGGAGATGGCGCGCCGCTCTCAAGCTTCGTCCCGCCCGCGTCGATAAGTTGAAACGGTGCGCCGAGGTTTCTCGGCGTTTAGGGGGAAGCATGAAGAAACTTCATTGGATTCTGGGATCGCTCGTCGCGACGACGGCCTTCATCGCCCACGCGGAGCCGGATTCGCTCGGATACGATTCCCCCTTGGGGAAGGGCGAGTACGTGCTGCCCCGCCTCACCAAGGACAGCCACGAGATGGAGAAGCACCTCCGGGACACCTTCCGCAAGCTCAAGGCGAAGAACGACCTTTCGGACGCCGAGATCGACGACCTGCTTAAGCGCGTCGTGCACTACCTGGGCTTCCTCGGGCTCACCGTTGCCGACGTCCAGAAGGAAAAGCTGACGATGCTCGATCCGCCGGCCGCGGAAGACGGCGAGCCGGGGGTCGCGGTGCGGTCGATGTCCGCGGATCCCGAAAGCGGAGCGGGAGAGGAAAGCTCGGCTTCGATGGCCGGTACGCTGACGCGCCTCGCGCGATCTTCGACGCAAGTCCTCTTTTGCGAGGACCTGAACGATTGGACCTGTCTCGAGAAGAAGCCCCGCTTCATTCCGACGGCGCCGTACCGCGTGGAAACGCGCGACGACCTGGGCGAACCCGTGCGGGCCCGCGGTCCCTTCCGCATCAAGTGGTTCTTCACGAATCTTTGGGATCGGCAGAACGTCGATTTCTCGCGCCAAACGACCCTCGCCTCGCACGCGGCCGAAGCGATCCGCCACTACGGCCGTCGCTCGATGTCGATGGCGCTCTTCGGCATCGACGACATCGGCGGCAGCATGGCGCCCGTCTACGACGCCATCAAGGAGGCCGTCGACAAGGGCGTGGGCGTGCGCGCGGTCGTGGACTTCATGGGCGTCGAGAAGTCGGACACGCCGTGGAACCTTTCTTACTTGCCCTCGGAGCCCTTCAAGAACTGGCTCTTCGGGCCGGGCGAGACGGGCAGCGGCATGCGCGCGATCTTCCAGTACGACGGCACGCCCGACCTGCTGCGGATGCTGAACGGCAAGGCGACGAAGGAGTCCGAGGCCCGCGCCCGGATGGAATGGCCGGGATCGAACATCATGCACAACAAGTTCGTCGTGATGGACGGCCTCAACGGCAAGGCCGTGTGGACGGGGACGGCGAACCTCTCGAAGAACTGCATGGGTATCGAGCGGAACGCGAACATGGGCATTCTCATCGAGAACCGCGAGATCGCCGAAGCCTTCGAAGCCGAGTTCGAGGAGATGTACAACATCGATTCCACCCTCAAGCTCCGGAGCAGCAAGGTCGTCGACCCGCAGGGCGGCCCGCCCAAGGTGGGGCGCTTTCACCGCAACAAGCGGCCCAACACGAAGCGCCTCTTCGAGTTCGGCGACGGGACGAACGTGCGCGTGCACTTCGCCCCGACCGACGACGCGGAACATCGCGTGATCTTGCCGCTCATCCTTTCGGCGCGGCCGGGCGACGTGCTGCGCGTGTCGATGTTCGGCGGCGCGGGCTTCGAGATCGTGCGCGCCTTCCAGTTGGCCGCCGCGCGCGGCGTGGACGTGCGCATCGCGTTCGACGCCAAGCTCGGGGCGAGCCCCTACTCGTGGACGCGCGCGAGCGCGGCCAACCTGAACGAGAAGAATCCCTACGTCGACCTCGTCAAACGTCCGCCCGGCGTGAAGCCCGGCCGGATCGAAGTCCGCTTCAGCACGTGGGAAGGCAAGAACCACCACAAGAGCGCCTTGCTCACGCGCCGGACCTCGCTCGGCCAGATGCGGTCCGAAGTCATCGTCATCGGATCGCAGAACTGGAGCACGGGCGGCAACGACGCGAACGACGAGAACATGGTCTCGATCCAGAACCGTCGCCGCTCGCTGCCGATCTTCGAAGCCTTCCTCAAGCACTTCGACGAGCGCCTCTGGGCGAAATCGCGGTCGCGCTGACGCGTGGAGAAGATCGACCTGGGAACCTGCGATCCGCCCTTCTGGGCGCGGGGCGGTCACGCCCAAACCATCTGGGGCCACCTCCTGCCCTCCGAGGGGCTGCGCGACCCGGGTGAGCTCGTCGAGATTCCCCTCGAAGGCGGAGATCGTCTCTCGGCCCGCTACCACGCGGGTCGGGGCGACGCCGTCGTCTACCTTTTCCACGGACTCGCGGGCACGAACGACGCGGGTTACATGCGCCGGACGGCGCGTCTCGCGCTCGCGCTCGGCTACGGCGTCTACCGCGTCAACCATCGCGGCTGCGGCGAAGGCGCCGGGCTCGCGCGCGCCCTTTACCACTCGGGCCGCGGCGAAGACCTGGGCGCGGCCATCGCCTTCGGCCGGGCCCGCCACCCCGGCGCGCGGGCGATCGCGATCGGTTTTTCGTTGAGCGGGAGCGCGCTCCTGAACTTGCTCACGGGGCTGCGTGGAGAGCATCCGCCCGACGCGGCCATAACGGTGAACGCGCCGCTCGACCTGCGGGCGGCCGCGCGGAGCTTGGGGATGGGCCTCAATCGCCTCTACGACGCGCGCTTCGTGGCCCAGCTCCGGCGCGACCTGCGCGCCAAGTACGCGCTTGGGCATCTGCCGGAAGATCCGTCGGGCTGGCGCGGACGAAGCGTGCATGACTTCGACGCGGCCTTTACGGCGCGGCTCTCGGGTTTCGCGGACCGCGAGGCGTACTACGACAGCTGCTCGACGGGCCCTCACCTTCACAAGATCCGCGTGCCGACCGTGCTCTTGACCGCGGAGGACGATCCCTTCGTCGCTTACGCGCCTTACGCCGAAGCGAAGCTCTCGCCCTCCACCGTTCTGCAGGCCCAACGCGTCGGGGGCCACATGGGCTACGTGACGAGCTCCGGCCTGGGCGGAGGGCGCTGGCTCGATACGGCCCTTCACCGTCTGCTCGACTCGGATCCTTTTCGTAAGACTTAGTCCATTTCGCGGCCGCCGATGCCATGCGTCGGTGCAGGGGCCCCCGGCTCCCGGGGCGGCGATCCGCGAGCCCCGTGTCACGGAAGCATCAGAAAGCGTCGGCGCCAAATTTCTGTTTCGGCTCTCGGGCGCTCGTCGTGGAGACTGGAGGCGATCGAGGCGAACGCCGTTCGCGCGGCCACGCCTGTCTTAAAGCTTGGGGGGAAGGATCTCATGAGGAAACTATTCGGGCTTGGGTCTCTGGCCACGCTGAGTCTCGCCGCGCTCTTCGCGACGAGCTGCTCGGGGCCTTCGGCGCGCGTCGAGGGCGCCGAGGAAAACACGGCGCCGCGCGAAGTCGCTTCGGCCGGCAAACCGGAAGATTGGGCCTACGACGGCGGCCCGGATCCGAAGAGCGCGATGGGCCGCGAGCTCATCGACCTCAACTCCGAAATCCCGAACTTCCCCGAACTCTCGGAGAAGCTCCTCGGGGACCAAAAGTTCCGCCCCGTCTACGGGCCGATCCCGTGGCGCATGCTCCAGAAGCCGAACAGCGTGAAGATGCTCTTCATCGGCCAGGACGGAACCCACATCGCCGAAGCGGCCGGTCGGCCGGCCACGGCGGGTTTCGGCGGTCGCGCGCAGGATCTCGCGCGTTACTTCGGCGTGAGCTGGAGCGCGGCCTTCATCAACGCCTACGCGTTCACGATCAAGGGCCAGTACGGCGCCTTCGAGACGCCCTTCGTCCGCAACGGCCAAATGCAGTACGGCGGCTTCGTCGACAACACGCTCTGGTTGATGTCGAACGACCAGGATAGCCCGCTCGTGAAGTGGCGCAACGATCTCATCGACTGGATCATCCGCAACAACCGCGACTCGCTCAAAATGGTCGTGCTCTTCGGCGGCGCGGCCCGCGACGCGGCGGCGACCTTCGTGGAAAGCCGCGGCGGCAAAGTCGGCACGCGCTTCTCCGAGGCCGACATGCAGAACATCCAGATCCCCGAGAGCTACCTCGTGAGCGCGGGCGGCAACAACGAAGCGCCGGTCCCCTACGACCGCATGGGCCGCGACCTCTACGCGAAGGTCCTCGGTCGCCGCATCAACTACATGCCCCCGCGCGACCAGAAGAAGTCGGCGGATCTCGCGGCCGCCCAGGAGAGACTCAAGAACGATTTCGCCAAGTACGAGGGCGACATGGTGTTCAGCCGCGGCGGGCCCTACGGCAACGGCTTGTTGCATCCCGGCCAGCTCGGCGGCTTTGATATCGACAACAAGATGGAGATCGGCGGCAAGAAGACGATCTCCCTCCGTGGCCTCAAGCTTTCGGACGGTCGCGCGATCGCGAACGACATCGTCGTCGTTCAGCTTCCGCACCCGACGGCGCTCAGCATGATGGACAAGTCCGCGGCGTCGAAAAAAGTCGCCGCCGACCTCGAAGGTCTCAAACCTTACGTTCGCGCCGGTTGGAAGATCGAGGCGGACGAAGGCTTCTCGAACGAGTTCGCGGCGGGCCGCCCCTACTCGTACGGTCGCGCCGGCATGCACCCGGCCTACTACGACTTCGGCGCCCCGGCTTCGCGCATGGTGGACGTCTCGACGGCCGCCCGCGCGGGCCAGAACGTCATCATCTTCGGAACCCGCGATAAGGGCGGCTTCGACGGTATGGACATGAAGCGCAAGCTCCGCGAAATGACGGACGCCAAGCCTTCGCGCCTGCCCTCTTCCGAGGAACTCTGGACGATGCGCCCGCGCAGCCGCGCCTCGCGCTACGTCTTCGACGAAGGTCCGGGCGAAAAGTACGCCAAGATCATGAAGACGAACATCCCGGCGGAACTCATCAAGAAGCACCACGTGAACGAAGACTACGCCCACTACCGAGGCACCTTCGACAAGCCGCAGGTCCTCATCGTCGCGGACCCCCACGGGTACGACGATCTCATCACGGCCCGTGCCCTCACCGGTACCCGCGGCCAGTACCTGCACGGCCTCATGGAAGACCTCGGCGTGAAGGAAAAGTACCTCGTCATCAAGACGGCTCCCTTCAGCCGCGAAGACGCCAAGGAGTGGGGCGAGATCGTCGAAAAGACGAAGCGCTACCGCGAAGAGCTCCTTTCGGAGATCCTGCGCGATTCACGTCCGGAACTTATCCTGACGGACGGCGACTCGGCCTCGGCCGAAGTCCGCCGCATCCTCGGCTCGCGTTCCTCGTTGCCGCCGATCGTCGAGATCTCGCGCGGCGCGAGCGCCGACAGCGGCATCGCCGCGGCCGGCGAGAGCATCAAGAAGGCCGTGCCGGCTTTCTCGCGTGCCCGCGTCGACGGCAAGATGAGCGACATCCCGCGCTCGCACCTTTCGTACTACGCGCGCATCTGGGAAGGCACTTCGGGCGATCGCGTCATCAGCACGGACGATCCCAAGTTCAAGGGAACGGCGTTCGCGGAAGTCGCGCCGGCTTGGGCCTACAAGCAGCGCCAGACGATGGAATCGACCGACCAGCAGGGCTTGCGCAAGCTCATCGACAAGCTTGACCAAGGCAAGCTTCGTCGCGGCGGCGAGACCATCCCGCAGTTCCTGCGCCGTCACCCGTCGTCGTCCGATCTTTGGACGCAACCGACGAGCCGCATCGCGGCTTAGTTCGCCAGGGCATTTTGACCCGACGAGGGCCGCGTGGAGGGATCCACGCGGCCCTTTTTTTGTGCGCAGCCGCGTTTCGCCCGCTTCAAGCGCGGTTCAGGAAACGCTGAATCTTCGTGCGGAGCGCGCCCCGAATCGACTAAAACGAATTCATGAAGAAAGGCCTCTGGCTCGGATTCCTTCTAGCGGGTTTGGTGGGCTGCTCCGGAATTTCGATGGGATTGCGCTTCGCCGATCTCCTGGCCATGCGCCAGATCTCGCGCTTCTTCGATCTGGATTCCGCCCGACGGGAACGTGCCCGCGCCGACTTCGGCGAAGGGCTCGCGAAGCTGCGTCGGGAGGAATTTCCCAGGATCGCGGCCACCCTTTCGAACTTCGCCGACGCCGTCGAGAAGAACCGCGTCGGCGGACGCGCGGGGATCGAGCGCCTGTGGAACGACGTGCAGGCCCACTTTCGCGCGGCTTCGCTGAATTTCGAAGCGCTGGGGCAGAATCTCGTCGAGGGCGAGTCCGCGCGCGGCTTCGCCAAGTTCGACGCGGAGTTCGCCGCCACCCAACGCAAGGAGCAGGAGCGCGTCCAAGATCCGGAGCGCGAACGTGAGCAGATGCGCAAGCGCGCCGAGCGCGCCGTGAAGGAAAGCGTCGAGAAGCTGCGCGATCCCCAGATGGCGATGCTGGAAGGGGCGATCGCGGCGGACCCGCCTCAGGCCCCGCTGCGCGCGGAAAGCCGTCGCCACCTTTTCTCGCAGTTCCAGGCCGCGCGCACGGATCCCGTCGCGCGCAAGGCCTTTGTCCGTCGCTTCTTCGCGGATTGGGACGGCCTGCAGACGAAGACGTACTTGGAGGCGCGTCAGCGTCGTCACGCGCGCTACGTCGATCTCGTCACGAAGATCTTCGAAAGCCTGGACGCCGAGCAGAAGGAAAACCTCATCCGGAACCTTAGGCGCCGGGCGGACGAGCTTCGTTCCCTCGCGTCGATCTCGTAGCTCGAGAGGGTAGGGCCTGCCCTTCAGCGTCGCTCCGAATCTTCCGATAGGAAGGCGTGAGTGTTTCCGCATTGAAGACCTTTCGCATCCTTTGCCTTGGTATCTCGCTTTGGGGTGCGGCCGACGTCGCGCGCGCGAACCCCGCCGCGACTTGCGCCGATCTGCTGAGCGTCGCGCTGGGGATCGACAACCTCGCCATCGAGCTCCCGTCGAAGTTCTCGGTCAAGGCTTTGCTCGAAAAGAATGCCGATATGGCGATCTATCCCGATTTCCGCGACGAAGAATCGATAGAGGGTTTTATCGACGCCAATCCTTTCGCCGGCTTTATCACGCTCGGCGAGCGACTCCTTTTCGCCACCCGCAATCCGAAGGTCGTGCGCGCGTTGACGCAACCTTTTGACGGTCCTCCGGCTTTCGCGGCCGGCGTCGAGCTGAGGCAATTGGCGATCGAGGAGCTTCCGGACTACGCGGTCTTCGACTTTTCCAAAGCGCTTTTCATGAACGACAAGATCCGCGCGCTCCACGGCACCTTTGCCTGGGACGAAGGGCCGAATTGCTGGAACCTGTGCAAGATGTACAAGGGCTGGGCACGCACGGCTTACGCGACGAGCCCCGAGGAATTCGCGCTTTGGGTCGACGGTCCCTTTTCGAAGCCGATCGTCAAGCCCGATAGCATGTTCGGGATACGCCCCGAAGCGGGGCAAATCATCGTCGTGAGAAAACGCGCCTTGGATTCCACCAAGAAGTCCGAAGTCCACGGTGCGATCGCTTTGGGCCACGGACTCGTCTTCACGAAGAACGGATACAGCCACGAGGCGCCCTACCAGGTCAGCACCTGGGAGGAGATGCTCAAGCTCTACCTGCCTTTCCTGTCGAACATGGTCGAGTTAAGGGAGATGCGCGACTTCGCCGAGGTCTGGGCGGAATGGCGACCCAAGCTCAACCCCGAGCTCGTGCGGGTCTACGAGGCTTGGCAGGACTTCGAGGCCAAGCACGCCGCGCTCTTTATCGTGACGAAGCAGCGCCAGCCCGATACTCCGCAGTCCGTTTACCGCCAGGTGGATCAGCTGCGGGCGGCTTTACGTCGGGAATTCGGGCCGATCATCGAAAAGCACCAGCGGAAGCTGCGGGACGTTGCGGAGCCCGGCGAGCCGGAAAAAGTCGAAAAGTTCTTCTGGGAGCTGCTCCAGCTCCGGGTGACGTCGGACTTCCTCTGACGCCGTCGCCTCAGGAAGCACGGTCGTACTCGATCGTGCTTCGCTCGCGCGCTTGGGCTCCGCGCTGGCCCGGCACGCCGACGCCCACGAAGTCGTGGGAGAGATTCAGGACGCCCCAAAGGCCCCGCACGCCGACGCGATAGAATTCGACCGACCCGTAACGAACGATCTCGAGTAGGTCGTAGCTGCGCCCGACCTGGAGCGCGGGATCCGTCAGCTCGTCGGCGCGGACGCAGACGACCTTGCCCCGCAAGGGGGAGATCTCGTTCAGAGGGGAAAGGGTCGGGCGCTTGGACATCTCGGTTCCTCCTTGGGTTAGGGTAGAATCGAGAATGCCATACGATTGTATGGCTGTCGCGATGAAAATTTGTCGTCGAGCCGAAGCCGGCTTAACGCGCCCGCGGCGGCAGCGAGGCCGAGCAGCCGCGCACGCCGATGTCGGCCGGCGAATTCGCGAGCGCGCCGCGACGCAAGCGTTCGGCGCGCGCCTCGAAGGGGGCGTTCATCGCGTCGTGGATGAGGCGACTTTGGTCGCCATCCTTAAGGGATTCCCAGCGCGTGCAAAGCACGCCGTCGGCGGCCTCGATCGCGCGCGCGAAGTCGCTCCGCGGAAAGCGATCGGCCTCGAGCGAATACATGCGTTGGATGTCTTCGTCGTTCGCGCCGATGAGCCGGGCGATGCCGATCGGAAAGCCGGATTCGTCCCCGGTCGCCGTCACGAAGGCAACGTGATCGCAGCCGATCGCGCGAAGGGCCTTGCTGTGGTCGACGTGGACCCAGCCGCCGCTCGTGATCGTGTCGGGCATCGACGGGTAGGGCTGCCCGCTCGCGAGTCCGGGCTCCGTGATGGAGTGCAGGAGGGCGACGCGCCAGGGCCGCGCGCCGAGCGCCACGCGGCGGTTGCCGACGAGCTCGGCGGGATCGACCTCGGCCGAGCTGAGCCGATCGAGCGCCGCTTGCGGGGCGAAGTAGCCCAAGTGGAAGGCGTCGAAACCGGGACGGAAGCTCGCCGGGCGGTACGCGTGAAACTTCTCGAGCTCGCGCTGGAAGCTTTCGAGCACCCCGCGCTTGCGGAGGACCGACGTCGAGACGAGGGTCGGCAACGACGCGCCGACGACGTCGCCCAGTCGCTTGGCGGGTTGGGGCGAGGGGCTCGCGCGCCAGGCGCGCACGAGGGAGCGAAAGCGGTCGCCGCAGCTCTGATCGCCGACGCGATGGTCGCGAATCTCGGACCAGGTCCGGGCGGGAGCGACCGGGGCGCAGGCGTTCAGGAAGGAATTCCAGGCGGAGTTCTGGGCGTGGCCGACGTCGGCGTAGAAGTCCGCGATGAAGCCGAGCTTCTCGACGAAGGCGGGGAAGTTGATGAAGCCGTCGCGCAGCATGAGCTCTCCGTCGGTGCCGGAAAAAATGCGCTTGGGATCGGCCGAAGCGCGGATGCGGGAGAGGTTCTTGGGCAGGCGGCGCCAGTTGTCGGCTTCGAAGGCGGCCAGGAGATTGGGGTGCAGGAGCTCGCGCAGGAGCGGCGACTTCAGCAGCGTGCGGGCCGCTCGCGTCATCTCGCGCCGGGATTCGCGGTCCTTCAGCACGCTCATCGTGTCGGCCCGCAGGCGACCGAAGCCGCTCATGAGGCCGTTCAAGGCGCGGCCTTCGGGGTAGTCTTCCATGGAAGCCGCGTATCCTTCGATCGACTTGAGCGCGAGCGAGACGCGGGCCGAGGCTTCCTCGGTCGAGCAGGGGGACGGGCCGCAGTTCAGGACGGCCGGGTTCATGACCATGCTTTCGTAGAAGAACGCGAGGACGCTGCCCGAGCTACTGCCGCTGACGGCGGACATGGGGCCGAGGTTCTCGACGAGCCGGGCGAGTCCGTAGGTCGACGAGAGCACCTTGGCGCCGTTGCCGCGAAGCGCGACGCAGACGCTCGCTTCGCTGGAGACGTGGCGATCTTTCGTGCTTTGTTCACGACTCGAGCAGGCGACCAATCCCGCCGCCGCGAGTCCCATCGCCAAGTAAGAAGTCTTCGAAGTCATGCGCATAAAGTCCCCTCCAAAGAGAGATTCTATCTGAGTTCGCGCCCCGAACGCCCGCGAAGGAACGAGGGCGGAACGTTCGCGAGCGTCAAGAAGCCGACGTTCTCGCCGAGGCTTCTTGGTCGTCCGCGAAAAGACTTAGTCGCCGATACGCGTGTAATAGCCGGACTTGCCCAGGATCTTAAGGTGGGAGTTGCCGGGTCCCATGAAGCGGTAGTTCCCGCGGCATTCGATGGCGTCGGCGCGGTGGATGCAGAGCGAAGTCTGCAGCCAATCGCCGGGCATCTCGCTCTCGCCCATGCCGCCCCAGCGCGATTGGTTCGTGGCGTCGTTCACGTTGCGGAACTGCAGCCATCCCTGCTGCTCGCCCGTCGCCCGGGTCGTGACGCAGGCGCGGAAGTCGCCTTCGAGCAGAAGGTTGTCCCGGATTTCCTGGTTGCGCTTGCGGTAGACGAGCCAAAGGCGCAGCGGCTCGAAAGACTTCTGCACGGAGCCGTTCGCGCGGATGCGGAGCGTTTCGCCGCCGACGAATCCTTTTTCGGTGCCGGCGGGCGTGCCCGGTGACCAGGTGTCCACGAGCGTGCGGACTTCGTTCAGGCGCCAGGTTCCGACGAGTCGGCGATCGAGGCCCGTGGGGGTTTCCATCCCGCAGCAATGAAGGGTGCCTTGGCCGAGTTCCAGGCTGCTCACGTCCATGTCGAGGCCGGTGAGCGCCACGTCGACTTGCCCGCCGCTCATCTCGACGACGTTCGTGCTGGGGCCACCGTCGCCGCAAGAGCAATTCGGTCCCCAGCAAAGGATGAGATTCTGATTCTGGAAAAGGTGCAACGTGCGTTCACCGCCCGACGTCTGGACGCGCAGTAAGGCCGTCGCGCCCAGGGGCTGTAGCTTCAGCAGTTGATTTTGGGGAACGCGGAGTCGCAGGAGTCGCGGCTGCGCTTGCGCGGTCTCGATCGACTGCGGCAGGATCGCGGTGTCGTAATCCTCGACGGGCGGCGTGCCGACCGAGTTGATCTCGCGGAGATACTTGACCGTCCAGGGATCCCCCGCGGCCTCGTGGCGGAAGAGTCCCGCGCCCCATTCGCCGATGATACGCTCGGGCACGACATCGAGGATGTTGTCCCAAGCTTCTTGGCTGTCGATCGAGGTGACGATCCGGCGCAGGAAGGCCCAGGGCTCGAAGCCCGAGCGCGAAAGGTGCACGAAGAAGGGAAAGGCATCGTAGTCGCGCAGGAGAAGCGCGCGGTCGGAGAGAAAGTAATCCGACCAGATTTCGTTCATAAATCCGCCGTCGCTTCCTTCCGCGAAGATCTCGCCGACCCAGTTCGCGCCGCCCTCGCGGATCCATTCGCTCAAGCCGCGCGAGGCGAGTTGGCTGCCGAGCAGCTGCACCTGAAAGCAGTGAAAGGTTTCGTGTGCGAGGGCGCTTCGTCGTTGGAGGGGCGTCATCGTGGCCAAGTCGACGGTGCCCGGTACGATGAGACAGAATTCCTGCGGATCGTCCCGATTGATGGTCCAACGGCGCAGATCGCCGATCGTTTCCTTGCGAACCGAGAAGGTCGTAAAGAGGGCGTGGCGTTCCTCGCGCGCGCGTTCGATCTCGAGGTCCAGGCGTGGGTCCGAACCGCGAAGACTCGCGTCGTAGAGGATCGCCGGAGAGAGCAGGTTCACGCCCATCTTGCGCTCGATGAATTGCACGGCCTCGTTCACGATCGCCTGGTTGGGATCGGTCGGGGACATGTCTTCGTCGGTCACGTAGGCGGCGGAGGGGAAGGTTGCCAGGGCGCCCAAGAGCGTCAGGAGAAACTTCATGCCCGCCGTCCTAGCGGAATCGCCTCCGCCTCCCAAAGGAATTTAGGGGGTGGGCGGGGACCCCCGCGAGAGGGGCCGCGAAACCCGATCGGGATGGATGTAGCTAAGAACGTTATCGGCGCAAAGGTAGAGGTGGCGGGTCCCGGCGAGGCGCGGGCAGTCCAAAATCTCCCCAAAGCTTTCGGTCGGCGCGACGGGCTCGGGCTTGTCGACGGTATGGCTTTCCACGATCTCGCCCTCGTCGTTGAAGAGGAGCCGCCGGCCGTCCTGAAGCGCGAGACGGATACCGGCGCCTTCGGCGCGAAAACCGCGCACGTCGGAATCGACGAGGGTCGGATCGAGGGGCTTTTCCGCGAGCAAGCGGCCGTCCGGGGAATAGACCCGGAAGTGGCGGGTCCTCGGGTCGTGGTAGCGGCGCACGAGCACGGCGAACTTGTCGGACTCGGCGAAGGACGTAAAAGCCTCCCTCGTCGATCGGTCCGCCAATTCCAGCGTCCACCGAGCCCCGAACTCGAGGCCGGGCGAGAGCGGCAGAAAATCGTGGCTGCCCCAACTCGGCATAAGCAGGTAACCCGCCGTGGGAAACGCGAAAATTTGGGGGCTGTGAAAGGCCCGCACCTCGGGGTGGAAAGTCGTGGTGACCTGGCCCGCCGGGGTCACGCGCAGGAGCCACGTGCCTCGCTTCGCGGTTTCATTGGACTCGATGAAAACGAAGCTGTCGCCGTTGCGGTCCCGTTGAACCGTTTCCACCGAGAAAGACCGGATCGGAAAGTCGCCGTGGGCGAGAGGCTGGCCGGCGGAATCAAAGATGCGCCAGCCCGGATTCCGGTCGGCGTGGTTCATCCAAAAGACCCGCGTCGGTCCCACGGCGTGGGCTTCGAAAGGCGACCAGCTCTGCGTCGCGGCCTCGTTGATCGCGCGGAACGCGGGCCCCTTCGCCTGGGTTTGCCAGAAGCGCAACCGCTCGCCGATCTGAACGGCGATTCGGTCGGCTTCGAGGGGCATGACCTTCGTGATCTTCGATCCGGGCGTATCCAGATAGAGCGAGTGGGCGGCCCCGCCGGGCCAAAGGATCGTGGCCCGGCTCTTTCGCGCTTCGTCGTGGTAGCCCACGAAGAAGGCGCCCGAAGGGAACTCGAAGACCTTGGCGTAACCGCGGAACGCGACGTGCTCGACCGGGCGAAGTTCGTCGTCGTAGAAATGAAGGCCGATCGGGCTCAGGGAGTAATAGCGTCCCTCGCGGGTCTTCCGTAGTTCGCCGATCCTCGGGGCAATGCGAGCCTCGCGGCGCACGATCTGCCCGTTCGCGTCGATGACTTCGGTGTAGGCGTATCGGCCCGACGCCGAATCGAAGAGGAGTTCGCCGTTCGGACGTTCGAGCACGAGGTCGTTCAGGTCGACGTTCGTGGAGCGTCGCCAACGGGTGCGACCGTCGCGACCGATCAGAACGTGCCGCGAGCGGTGGTCGGCGTGAACGAGCAGGCGCCCGTCGCGCAGACGTCGGTTCTCGGGGTAGCTCGGCGTCTCGAGCTTGTTGATGGGGAGTCCTTCGCGATTGAGCACGACGAGGCCCCGGTCGTGGGCGGCGTAGTAGTAGTCGCCCCAGGCCGCCCCGGCAAAGTTCCGCGTGTAGGGCGGCGCGATCGGTTCCGTGCGAATGAGCGTGTTTTTACGGTCGTAGATCGCGACGAGCGGTAACGAGAGGCCTTCGTCGCGGTAGAGCACGGCGAGGCGGTCGCCGGCGAAGCTCGCGGCGCTCGGCTCGAGGGCTTTCTTGTACTCCGAACGGTGCACGGGCTTGGCTTGGGCGTCGAATACGAAAATGTCCCAGTCTCTCGGGCTACTCGAGTGACCGAGCGTCGAGGAGACTTTAACGACAACGTCTCCCGAGGGATCGCCGCGCAGATAGAAGGACGGGAACTTCGTTTCAATCTCGACCGAGCGACGGATCTTGCCGTTCGAGTCGAGGTAGTGGAGGAGGGGCCGTTTTTCCGCATCGTGCGCGACGAAGACGACGTTTCCGTCCGGGAGCTTGGCGTGGGCGGCCACACTCCACTTTTCGATGCGCTCGAGTCCGGTCGGGAGCAATCGGTAAGCCCATAGGTAACTCCCCGAGTGGGTCGCGAAGACGATCGCGTCCGAGCTCCGGTGGATGACCTTGTCGGCGATCAATCCGTTCCCCAGGCCCTCGGCGGCTTCGCGCCACGGAGCGAGCCGGTCGTCGAGGGTCAGAATTTCGTAGCTCTGGCTTTGTCGGTTTCGGGTCTGCAGCACGATCACGCCGTTCGGCAGAAGGAGCTCGTCGGAGAAACGCGTATTCGCCGGAGGGGGTTGCACTTTGAGCAAGCGGCCGGCGGGGCTAAAGAAGAAAAGTCCGTCCGGACAAGCCACGACGACGGAGCTCGGCCTTTCCATGGGATCCGAGCAGTAGCCGTTTTGGTAGGATCCCGATTCGAAGGCGAGGTGGAGGGGGCCATTCGTATTCAGATCGGCCAGGAAGGCTTCGTCCTCGGTCGGCGGGATGGCGGGCACCGCCGGCGGAGTTTCGACGACGGGCCTCTCGCCGGCGGCCGGAGGCGTGGGAGTCTCCGCGATCGGAGAGACGGCGTCGAGCGTTTGCTTCGCGTCGCAGGCCACGAGGAGGGAAAGGATGAGCCAGGGACCGCTTTTCTTCATGGGCCCCATCCTAGGAATCGCGGCTCCGAAGGCAAACGAAAGGGGCGAATTCGCGCACAAAGCGTGCGAACGCAAAGTCGGGGTCGGCGCTCGGGGCGAGGCCGTTCCGACTTGCCCGCGATTTGACGCTCTTGCGTCGAATTTCGCCTGCTACAGTGGGGGTCGGAGGAACCCATGAAACGACTTCGCTGGGCCGCGGCTTCCACTCTGACTTTGGCGGGCTCGCTCGTCGCTTGCTCGAGCGCTCCCCGGGTAGACTCGTCGGGCCGGGTTCCGAATTTCGTCTCGTCGCGCTTTTCGGCCCGTGACCTGAGCGTCTACACCGTGAACTCGGACGCCTGGCTCGCGAAGCTGCGGCTCCTCGAGTCGGCCCGCGAAGGCGCCTCGCTCGCTTACTACACCCTCGAGGCCGACGAGAGCACGGCCGTCCTTCTGGATGAGCTCATCAAAAAGACTCGCCAGAACCCGCGCTTCGAGGTCAAGATCCTCGTCGACTACTGGCAAAGCCAGGCGCAATTGCCTTTGCTCAAGTTTCTCGCGGCCCAACCGGGCTTTGAGGTCCGCCGTCACGGCGCGCCCGACCCCAGCTTCGTCGAAGGGCTGAGGAGCTTTGGCGTCGACCCGACGGAGTTTCTCGTATCGCTCATGAAGAGCGACAAGGAAGGTCTCCTGGCGTCGATCCGCAACTCCAAGCTCATCTCGATGGCCGGCGCGATCCGCGAAAGCGTGGCCGCCCGGACGCGCGGCCGCGGAGGGGAGAGCGACCCCGGGCGTTCGCTCTCCTTCGTATCGCCGATCCTCGCGTCCCAGAGCCGGGACCCGAACGTGGCGGCCGTGCTGAAGGGACTGCGCGCGTTCCTGCACTGGAATCACTTCAAACTCACGCTCGCCGACCGTCGCTGCTTCGTCATGGGCGGCCGGAACCTGAGCGATCAGTACCACCTCGAGCCGAAGGACCCGCGGGTGAAGGAGCGTCCCTACGTCTTTCTCGATACCGACGTCGGGGCTTGCGAAAGCTCGGCGGGCGCGCAGACGGCCTCCTTCGCGGGGCTGTGGAACTCGCCGCGCAACGTGAAGGTGAACGAGTCGCTCTTCGAGAAGACTCCGGCGCCGGCGCTCGGCGCGTCCGAGTTCTCGGCGCTCGCGTCGCGAGGCCGGGCGGCGATGCCCTCGAGGTTCAGCGCCGCCCCGCTCGCGCTCGCGGGTAGCGCGACCGCGGTCGTGGCCGACAACCAACCGCCCGTCTCGGAGAAGAGCGCGAACATCCTGCGCGAGTACGTCTCCCGAATCCGCGCCCTCAAGAAGGGCGAATCGCTCGTCTTGGTGAACGCGTACTTCTACCTCGACGACCAATGGCCGCTTTACGTGGACCAGGGCCGCCTCGGCGCGCGCAGCCTTTCGAACCTGCACGACGCGGTCGTGGAAGCGGCCCGTAACGGCGTCGACGTGTCCGTCTACACCAACAGCGACGCCACGACGGATCTCGCGATCGTCAACTACCAGGCCTTCCGCGGCTACCGCGAACTCGTCGAGGCCGGGGTCAAGCTCTTCGAGCTCGCGCCGGACCAAGGATCCCTGCACTCGAAGGCGGCCGTCTTCGGCGATCGCGAGATGGCCGTGGGTTCGTTCAATCTGGATCCCCGCTCCCATCTCTACGATACGAACAACGTCCTCTTCTTCGAGGGTGCCCGGAGCGCCGAGCTGACGGCCGGATACCTCGCCCAGGTCCGCGCTTTCCGTTGGAACGCGGTCGACGAAGGGCGCCTCAAGGTCATCGACGACACGTTGCGAGTTCCCGACGCCGGCAAGCAGAAGCTGTTCCGCGCGATCAACGCGATCCGCGAAGTTCTTTAGTTTTCATTTTAGCGCCCGGTCGAGGTAGCGACGGCCGGACGTGAGCGGGGCGTCAAACCAATGTGATAGGTTCGCTCTGACATGAGTGCGAAAAGGAAGATTCACCCCAAGAAGGAAGCGCCGAAGCCCACGCGGGCAAAAAAGAAGAAGGCAAAAGCGCCGGTCGAGAAGTTCTCTTGGGGGGTCAGCGAAGCGCAGGTCGTCGCCAAGATGGAAGGCGATCTTCTCGAGGCCTGGGAAAAGCTCCGGGCCTTCGCCGCGGGCTTGGGCGAGCAACGGATCTACGCGTCCCCGCTCGCCATCATGTTCGCCAAGAAGCATTGCTACTTCTTCGTGCGTCCCAAAAAATCGTTCCTCGAGGTATGGATCTTCTTGCCGCGCAAGATCGAGGGGCTGACTTCTTCGCAGAGCGCGACCAAGAACGTGAAGTACTCGAATCTCTTCAAGCTCGTCCACGCCGATCAAGTCGAAACACCGCTCACCGATTGGATACGCGAAGCCTTCGGCTTCGTTCCTTGAAGCTCGGCGACGTGTGTTAGCCTTGGCGTTATGACGATTCGGTATCTGCGTTCCTCGGACTACGCGCGCACTCCCTGGAAAAACGGTCTCGGCTTCACGGACCAGATCGCGATCCACCCTGCGGGGGCGGATCTGCGACGTGGGGACTTCGTCTGGCGCCTGAGCAGCGCGCGTATCGAGCGGGCTTCGCCGTTCTCGCCCTTTCCCCGGCATGACCGCGTGCTCGTGATCCTTTCGGGCGCGGGCGTCCGGCTCACCCATACCTTCGAAGAAGGTGACGAGCCCGAAGTCGTCGAAGTCGCTCCGATGGAGCCCTACGAGTTCCCCGGCGACGTGCCCACCCATTGCGAACTCGCCGACGGACCCGTCGTCGACCTGAGCGTTTTCTTCGCGAAGGGACTGGACGCCCAGGTGGAAGTCCTTGAGCTCGGCCCGGGCGAAAACTTGTCGATTCCCTTCGACGCTTCGACCGGCTTCGTGTTCGTCGCGCGGGGGAGCGTCCGATGGAGCTCCGCCGAAGTGAGTCCGGGCGACTGCCTCCGGATCGACGGCGACGGCGTCGTGGAGCTCGAGGCGGCTTCGGCCGCGCGCCTGCTCTGCGTGCGGCTCGACGGGGTTTGAGTCGAGCTTTTCGGTCGACAATCGGTCGGAATATCGTAACGTTTCGTAACAAAGCGCGGTTTTCGTTTGCTCTTCGTGTTTTTTCGTCCGGCCCTCTACAACGGAGGTCGAAAGAAGGAGACCGCATGGGACGAAATCATTCGGGAGCATCGAAGTTTCTTTGGGTCGTGGCTTTGATCGGCTGGGGAACGGCGTCGCAGGCCTCGTCACGCTACGATCGCGGTTGGATGTGTCGCCATTCGATCTACGGTCGCCTGCTCCCGCACTGCGGTTTCGGAGAACGTCTCGACCCCCATCGCGAGAGCTTGTTTGCCCCGAGGGGTTATCCGCGGGGCTCGGTCGCCTACGTGGCGAAGTGCGGTATGAACGTGTTCTACCACTTTGCGAGAACGCAAGCGCTCTACGACGCCGGCGACGCCGTTCGCCTTCGGAGCGTCGAGCGCATCAGCGCGCAAAAAGACGCTTACGCCGAGGAACTCGGCGCCCGGATCGCGGACGAAGTCTCGCGCGCGCGTGCGCTCGAAGCCATCGAAACGGCATGCCGCTTCGATGGCTTCGAGCCCTTTACCCTGACGATCGAGGCTTCCCTCGACTGCGTGGAGAGGGTCGTTAAGCGCTTCGTGCCGGGCGCCGATCTCTCGGAGCCCAGAAGAATGATGGATTCCTACGTGAAAGAGACCAACCTCGCGGTCGAAGACGAGCTCGCGCTCGATGTACTCGGGTTAAGCGGCGAAGATCTCGCACGGTACGAAAATGCCGTCTACCGCTGCCACCGTTAGATCCTCTCGAAGGCCTCGAGGATACGTTCATGGAGCGCGCGGAGCTCGGGGTCGTTCCGGATGCCGGCCGCGTACGGGGCGAGCGGAGCCTCTTTCTCGGGCGCGAGAAAGAGGGCGGCAAAATCGACTTTGAGCTTGGCGACGTCGTGGGGCTGGAGCTCGTACTTCTTGTCGGTCAGGGCGTCGGCCCGGACGATGAAGTCCGTGAGGGGTTGCAGCCAGCGGAGCGACGCTTCCGATCGCAACAGATTCAGGAACTCGAGCGGGGCGATGCTTCGACCGCTCTCGGCTTCGAGGCCGCGCCGGGCGCGGTCGAGCAAGACGCGATGAATCGTGAGAAGGCGGCGATTAAACTCGTGCAGGCTTTCTTTCGAGGTCATGGGAGCAAGGGCTTAATGCGACGAGTTTACCGAGGCGAGGGCTTAGCGACGGCGAGCCCAAAATAAGCCCGGCGTCCGTGACATAAATCCCCTATCAGGGCACCGATTCCGATTTCGGGCGTTAGAATCGCGGCATGACGAAGTTTCTTCGCCGACTCTTGGGGATGACGGCTGCCTTCGGATCGTTCACGGGAGCCTCGGCGGCCGTGCCGATGACGGAAGCGCTTTGGGTGAGCGATCCGCTGGGGTGGAACTACTCCCGCGTCCGCACGAACCCCGAGCTCATCGTCGATCATCGTTCGCGCGCCGGCTTCGAGGTCTACGGACCCGAGGGCACGGGCGATTGGCTGAGCGGTCGTCGAATCCCTTACGTCGTTCAGGAAACGCCGAACTTCGAGAAGGCCGGGGCCGACTACCCCGGCTTCGCGGATGTCGAAGCCAAGCTCAAGGACCTCGCCCGCCGATTCCCGGAGCGGGCGCGGCTCCTCTCGATCGGGAAGTCGGTGCGTGGGCGCGATCTCTACCTGCTCAAGATCTCGCGGGATCCCGCGGTGGACGCGCGCCGGCCCGAGTTCAAGTACGTCGCGAACATGCACGGCGACGAAATCGCGGGGCGCGAGCTCGTGACCCGTTTCGCCGAGGAACTCTTGGAGTCCTACGGCCGGGACCCCGAACTGACGGAGCTCGTCGACCGGACGGAAATCTACCTCATGCCGACGCTCAACCCCGACGGGGCCGAGCAGCGTCGTCGCGGCAACGCCAACAGCGTCGACCTCAACCGGGACTTTCCTGACTTCCTTTCGGATCGTCGCAACACGCCGGTCGGTCGTCAGCCCGAGACCGCGGCCATGATGAACTTTCAGGTCCAGCGAAACTTCGCCCTTTCGGCCAACTTCCACGGTGGTTCGGAGGTCGTGAACTATCCCTGGGACACGACGGCGGCCGACCACCCCTTCGTCAACCTGATCCGCGAGCTGAGCTTGAGTTACTCCCGCGGGGTTCCGTACATGTTCCAATCGCGCGAGTTCCCGAGCGGGATCGTGAACGGCCACAAATGGTACGAGATCGACGGCGGGATGCAAGATTGGAGCGAGAGCTTCTACCAGGACCTTCAGGTCACGATCGAGCTTACGAGCGCCAAGTGGCCGGCCTACGCCCAGATCCCGCATTATTATCGCGAGAATCGTAAGGGGCTCGTCGAATATCTGAAGCGTGTTCATCAAGGCGCGGGTTTCTACTTCGACGACGGCAGGGCCGACGCCCGCGGCCTGACCGGAAAAGTCCGTCTCGAACGCTCGGGCAAGGAGATCGGGGCCTACGACTTCCGGAACGGCGAGTTCTACCGCGTGCTCGAGCCCGGTGACTACGAATTCAGCGTGGAGCTCGCGAATGGCGAGCGCCATCGCTTTTCGCGCACGGTCGAGGCCGGCGTCATCGCGGCGACGGGGAACTACGAAGTCCTGCGTTAGGTTTTCGGCGCGCGTTTGCCGCGTATCGGTGCGGATAGCGGCGAATGGAAAGTAGGTCCGGCGAGGCGTTTAGTTGCCCCGCCGGACCGCCGGGATTACTGCGCGCTTGCGGTCGTGTTGAAGTCCGTGACGGTCGGGATGTCCGTACGCGAAACGATCGCGTTGCCGAGAGCGTAACCGCGCTCGACGCTCGAGCCCGAAGCGATCGAAGCCATGTTCGCGGCGCCCGTGATACCGGTATCGCCCGAGGTCATGAAGGGCAGGCTGTCGCCGAAGGTGTTGAGGCCGGCGGCCGTACACTCCGTCGCGGCGCCCTTGTCGCTCAGGTCGCTGGCCGAGGCGCAAACGACTTCGACGCTTCCGTTGCATTCGGAGGCCTTATCGTTGTCTTGGAAGATGCCCGTTCCGTAGACCAGGCTTTCGTTGATGTTAAGTCGCGCGCCGCAGCCGACGCCCGTGAAGGGTTCGACCGTGCCCACGTTGCCCGCGTTGCCCATATTGCCGGTCGAGGCGACCGACAGTTGGAAGGTCTTGGCCGTTTTGTCGGCCCGCACGAACATGAGCGAGGAACGCTTCTTGGCGTCGTCGCCGCCGTGTTGCGTCGCCTTCGCGAGGACGATCTGTGCGACCTCGGTTTGGGTGCCCTCCTTGTTGACCTTGGCGAGCACGGTCATCATCGGCGAGTCGCCGGCGCCTTCCTGGATCTCGGCGATGTAGCTGTAGCCGTCCTTGATTCCGAAGTAGACCCACGAGGTGTCCGAGATGGCTTCCGAGCAAGAGAAATACATCGGGAAGCTGCCCGTGTACCCGCCCGCGCCGTCGGGGAAGTTCTTGAGGTCCCAAAGCTTGGCTTCTTCGCCGACGCAAGTACGGGCGCCTTCGGCGTGCCGCGCGCTGAGTTCGGCGAGTCGGCTGTCGATCATGCTCAGGCGGTACAAGAAGTCCGTCGGGCCTTCCTTGAAGAAGCGGTCTTTGATCGTGGTGAGGCCCGTCGGTACGGCCAAGAGGCCGATCTGTTGGAGTCGCGTTGCCCCCGCGGCGCTGCCGGCGGAAAGCTGCGAAGGAAGCGCGTCACGAACCGGGGGAAGGATCGCCGCGATGCCGAGCGCGCCGCCTTCCGTGTTTCGGTTTTCCGAACCACACGCGGCGAGCCCCGTTATCATCGCAAGACCCACGATAGAACTCAGATGTTTCACTTCGATATCTCCCTTCGGTATGAGTCCGAACAACTTCGAACTTCCTAAGAGAGTACCCGTGACTCCGCGGGCGTCAGAAGAAGGGAAATTTGACCGCCGGGCTCAAATTTTCCTGAGTCGCTCGTTAAGCGAGGTCCGGCCTGGCGCGTGCACGCAGCACGACTTTTCCGCCGTCTTTCGCGAGCCGCTGATCCCAAGAATCGAGTTTTCGGTTGAGCTGCCAAAGGAGCGTGTTCACGGCGCCATCGCTGACGACATTTTGTCGCCACACCTCTCCTTTGAAGGTCTCGAGGGGCATTTCGGGCCGCGCACCGCTTAGCAGGCTCGAAAGGGCCGAGAACTCGAGACGCGAAAGTTCGATGCTCTCCCGTCCGAGCCGGGCGGTCATCGTGAGGGGGCAAAGATCCAGTCCCCGCCGGCTCGTCAATCGACGCGTTTTTGGGCGCCGATAGCGATCGACCGCATTCGAGATCCTGAGGAGCATTTCTTCGGCCGGCATCGACTTGCAGATGTAGTCGTCGGCGCCCTTCGCAAGGAAAGTCTTGCGCGCGGGCAGGGAGTTGTCGTTCGAGAGCACGAGCACCGGCATATCCGCGCCGAGCCCCCGAATGTGATCAAAGGCTTCTTCGCCAAAAACGCCGTCGCTCAAGGTGAGATCCAGCAAAACGGCATCGTAGTTTCGCAAGCGGCTGGGCGACATCGCGCGAATTCGCTCGAAGCTCGGGCAGATCTCGAGGCTAAAGTGCCGTTCGAACTCTTCGCCGAGCAAGCGAGCGAAGGCTTCGTTGTCCTCGATCCAAAGCAGTTGCGGGCGCTCGCTCTTCACCCTTTCGATTGTGGGGCATCCCAGCGTCGTCGTCAAAGTCGGCTAGAATCGGATCCATGAGCTCCGAAGAAACTCCGCTGCCGACGAATCTCAAGAGCCGTCAGGAACACGTCCGGCGTTTCACCCTCGTGTATTGCGGCGTCTGCTTGGCGTTCTCGGCCTACTTCACTCCGCAAGGATTCAATCCCGCCACGGCCGTTCCGGTGAACGTCCTGCTCTTTCTCATCGGGGCTCCGTACTGGTTTCGCAACGCGCGCGTTTCGCCGACCCTCCTTAACGCGGTCTCGCAGGTCTCGAACGCCCTGGCCTTCGTGTGGATCTGCTCTTTTCTCGGCCCGACTTCCCACGTCAATCTCGTCGCGATCCCGCAGTTCTTGCTCGTCCTGATGATGTTCGCCGGGGTCAATCGCCCGCTGAGCTGGATCTTCGGCGCGATGTGTATCGTGCAGCTGACCCTTCCGCTCTTCCCTTTCGTCGACACGTGGTATCTGCACAAGCGCATGCCCGAGCCCGCGCTCGTCGTGCTTCGGCAGTTCTTCGACTTTACCGTGCTCGGTTTGTCGACCTACCAGTTTCGCGTGATCGCGCGCGCTTGGCGCGACGCCGTCGCGCTCGTCGAGGAAGAAAAGCGTAAGCTGGCCGAAGAGAGCGCTTGGCGCCTGCGCGTCCTCAAGATCTTGGGCCACGACGTCAAGGACCCCGCGAATCTCGCCCTGCAGCTCGTGCGCCGCATTCGCAAGGAAGCCAAGGGAAGCGTCGACGTCGAGTTTCTCGAGCAGGTCGAGCAGTCGCAGCTTCTCGTGCGCGAGATTATCCAGAACGTCGAGAGCTACGCGCTTTCGCACGCCGAGTTGCCGCAAGAAAGGGCTTGGTGCGACGTTCCGGGCGCGCTCGCGCGGCTCTCGCCCTGGCTGACTTTGCGCCTCGAAGAGAGGTCGATCCGAATCGACGCGAGCGGGAGTCGCGACGAGCATCGCCTTTGGGTCGTGCCCGAGGCTTTCGTCTTTCAGGTCCTCGCGAATCTCGTCGCGAACTCGATTCGTCATAGCCCGTCCGGAAGCGTCCTGAGTCTCTCCACGGAGCAAGACCAGGCGGGAACCCGCTGGATTCTTCGTGATCAGGGTCCGGGCTTCGCCGAGCCCGACGAAGCTTCGGAGGGCGAGGCGAAGGGCATGGGTATCCGCATCGCCAAAACCTTCGCCAAGCTGCAGGGGCTCCGCATCGAGTGGCGCAACGCTCGCGAGTCCGACTCATCGCCTTGGGGAACTGAAGTCGTCATCGCGCAAGCTCCGATTTTGGACGAGTTTTAGAGGTGGGCAAGGTTCGAGTTGGCCGCTCTGGGGGAGTAAAATCAGGGGCTTGTCCTCTTGGGATCGAATTCTGAAGAATACACCGTGATATTTATAAATATTTGCATTTAATATATCTTTTTCCAGTGCCTGCCGTAAATGAATACAAAGATTTCAGTGTTTTGGAATACACTGACTACCGCGCCTTTCTGAAGGCCTGGTATCTGAACGAGAAGCGGCGAAATCCGGCCTTTTCGTACCGAGTTTTCTCGCAGCTGGCAGGCTTTGCTTCGCCCAACTTTTTGAAACTCGTCTCCGACGGAAAGCGGAATCTCAGCGAGCCCGGCATTCGCAAGTTCTCGCGGGGGCTCGGGCTTTCGAAGTTCGAGTTCGAATACTTTCATCACCTCGTCCTCTTCAACCAATCCGAGGCGGTCGAAGAGCGTATCCAGTACGGCGCGGTCCTCCATCGGCTGCGGAGCAAGGTCCAGCTGGGCTCCGAAGATGACGACGCCTACCGTTACTACTCGCGTTGGTACTACGTGGTCTTGCGCGAGCTCGTGGCCCTGGACGATTTTCGGGCGTCGCCCGAATGGATCGCCCGCGCGTTGGGGAGCGAGATCAGTCTCGCCCAGGCCGAAGAGGCGCTCGAGAGTCTCGTCGCCATGGGACTCCTTCGGCGCGACCAGGACGGTCGATTCCATCAGACGCAGAAGCAGGTCTCGACGGAAAGCGAAGTCATCTCGTCGGCCGTCGCTCGCTTTACCATCTATATGATCGAGCGGGCGCTCAAATCCATCGACGCCGTGTCGCCGGATCGACGGGAAGTTTCGTCGGTGACGATCACCCTCTCCGAGGAGGGCCTGCGCACGGCCAAGCAAAAAATTCAGGAATTGAAACGAGAGCTCTTGGAACTGGAAGCCCGGGATCGCCATCGTCACGACGTGGTTCAGGTGAACTTTCAAATGTTCCCTCTCACCGAGAGCGCTCAAGGAAGAAAGGCGAAGCAATGAAAACGTGGAATCTTATGGCCGGAGTTCTCATGGCGTTGGCGGGATGCGGTGGCACGAATACCGGCAACGTCGGCCAGGGCGAGCCGATGAAGCTCAAGGTCGAAAGCGGCTCCGTGCTCGGGGTTATGGCGACGGAAACCTCGGTCTTCGCGGCGTTCGCGAACCTCGAGTCGTCCCGCTCCAACCTCAAGCGCTTCGTGCAAGGGGTCGCGCAAGACGTCTTCACGTCGGGCGGCGCGACGGTCAGTCAGATCTACAAGTCGGGCGACGAGGTCTTCGTCGCTTTCGACGTTCGTTACGACTTGGCTACCAGTTCGGCGACGGGAGACGGTTGTCTCTTGGCCCGCGCCAAGATCGGCGCCGAGGTTTCGCTCGAATGCGTCGACTCGACGCTCAAGAGTCTCGTGGGCACGCTCGACACCGCCCAATCCGACCTCAACGATACGGTCCAGGTCGACGGGCAGGGCGGTATTTACTACCTCGGCTACGTCGAGGCTGCGAATGCCTCCGGCCGGGAGACGGTGCTTCGCCGTTACGCGAACGGGACCGTGAGTGACTTGATCAATAGCGGCATCGACATCGAAGACTTCGCCGTGACCCCTGCCGGCGACGTCTTCGTGGTCGGTCGGACGACGGCCACGAGCACGGATTGGGTTCGCAAGATCAGCGCGGCGGGATCGGTCACCACTCTTTTTGAGAAGAACGCTTGGTTCGTTCGGCTCTTTCCCGACGGCAATATCTACTTCGGTACGAACGAGTCGGAGATCGGTATGTTTCGCTACCTGACGGCGTCGCAAACGCTCGATGGTGACCTTTGGATTGGGTGTGCCAACAGTTACACGAACTGCCACTACGACGGGGACACCGTTCTGACCTACGGAACTTCCTACAAGAAATTCTTCGAGTCGAACGATCGCGTTTTCGGTATTGACGACAGGGGCTTGCGGCCCGGGCTCTTTGCGCTCTACCCCACGCCGGCCGCGGTTCCTCTCGTCGGTCTATCGTCGATCCGTACGGGGGCCAGCGCCGGAAGCGACCGCATCGTCCTGGCGGGCGTCAAGGCTTCCGGCGTGAATGGATTGTTGGCGTACAACGTGGGCACGGCCGCCGAGACCGACCTGCTTGGCGCCAATAACGTCGAAGTCTACCAAGTCAGCGCGAGCGCCCAGAAGGTTTACTTCGAAGGACTACGCTTCTCCGACAATGCCTTCGTCGTGGGCGAAGTTGGCGTGGATGGCACCGGCCTGACGGTCGTGGCCACCGGCAGCGCCGCCAAGCTCAAGACGCTGACTTACGTCGACTAAGTCGGCCGGGGGCCGTTCACCCGTTGGTGAAGGCGTCGCTCCGAGGGGCGGCTCCCGCGCCTCCGTTTTCGGTGTATCCTTGAGGTATGAAAACAAGTCCGTTGATGATGCTTCTCGTCTTGTTCGTCGCCTGTGCTTCGGCCCCGCGCGGGGAAAGGGCGGCGGCCAGCACGTCGGGGAGTGGCTTCGCGGCTTGTTATAACGCCTCGGGCGGCACGATCGACAGATGCGTCGGTGCGGATGTCGGCTTTGCGGCTTGCTACGCGAGCTCGGGCGGCACCCTGGACCGTTGCCTGAGTCGCCGGTGAGCGCGTCGATTTCCGTTTCGTTTCGGGCCTTCGATGGTGTCGAGCTCAACGCCCGGCTGTACGGGGTTGGGGGAAGTCGAAGCGCTGTTTTGCTGCTCGAAGGATCCGGCCGCATCGAGAACGAGACGGAGCCCGCTACTTGGCCCTTTGATCAGTTGGCCCGCGCCCTGGCCGCCCGCGGGCACATGGTGCTTCGCTATCCTAAGCGGGGTTCCGGGGAGAACCTTCAGCGCGGCTCCTTCTGGAGGGCGACCTTCGAGTCCGATCTCGCGGACGCGCGATCGGCTTTGGCTTGTCTGGAATCCCATGCCCCGCGCTCGCGGGTTCATCTCTTAGGTCATAGCTATGGCGGGCCGTTGGCGCTTCGCTTGGCGGCGGGCGAAGGCGGAATCCGGGGCGTCGGCATGATCACGTCGACTTTGCGGCCCATTGATCAGCTCCTCCTGGAACAAAACCAAAAGATCCTGGAGCTTTCCGGGGTTCCCGCGCCCCGCATCGAAGCCGAGCTTCGCTCCGTGCGCGAACTCATCGAGGGGGTCCGGAAGGATAGCTACGAATGCAAGGCGCCCGCCTGTCAGCACCTGGACGGAGTGGCGGTCGTGGACGGCATCCAGCTTCCTTGGCTGAAGGAAGTCTTGTCGATGAACTTTGCGGAGCTGGCCACGAAGTGCGACGCTCCGCTGCTGTTTGTCTCGGGCGGCGCCGATCCCATCGTGCCCGACGCGGACGGCGACTTTGCTCGGGACTTGTTCGCCAAGGACGGCGGAGAACGCCGCTTCCTCCGGCTCGATGATCTGGATCATCTCTTCACCGCCCAGGTCTCGCGCTCCGCGGCGCTGGAGTACATGCGCCAGACGCAGCGTACGCAGGTCTACGCCGCGATCTCGACGAGTCTCGTGGATGAGCTGGATCGTTGGATCGAATCGACGATGCGAAATCGCGGATGAGGGGGGGGCGAGGGCCTCTGCCGCGACCGTTGAAGCGACTTACTTGGCCAGTTTTCCTGCTTCGAGTAACTTTTGAAGTTGCGGAATCGGATCGCGGTTCCAATCCCACTGGGTCAGTACGATCGAGTTTCCTACGACGTGAGGATCCTGGGGCCTTAGCTGCGAAAGGAGCTCCATTTTGGTGATCCATTGCAGCCCCAGCTGGGGATACAAGCCGTAGAGTTGTCCGGTGACGACGCGGTCAAAGGTTTCGGCGCAGGCTTCGTCGTAGTTAAGGTCTCGGACAAATGTGGCGCTTTCCGAGGCTTCGTGAATTTCGATGTGGGCATGCTTTTCGTTGGCCACGATGTGGCCATACTCATGCAAGATGATTCCCGGGACGTCCGCGGGACCAAAGCTGGCGGTAAAGTACATCGCTCGTTCGTTCACAAAGACGCTGGCAAAGCGTCCGACGTGGGCAGAATGGAGCTCCTTTGCCGATGTGGGGAGTCTCGTCGGGTTCTGCAAATGGCTAAGGTCGCTCGGTGCGGGCAGGGCGAACCACTCGGCCGCCTGCGGAAAAGCCTTGAGGGCGGCTTCGTCGGCGGCAGAGCGCGTCGAATAAGTCGCGTCCATTTGCCCTTCGCTCCAGGGGAGAAGCCGAGGCGCTCCCCGGTCGGGTAGGCTTAAGGTTTGATCCGCAAGTTCGATTGGGGTGTATCTTTTTCCGTTCAGAACGATCCACTTTCTTTCGTAAAAGAATCTCAGCATTTCGAAGGCCCAAGTGGATCGGTCTTCCTTCGGCACGTCGGCGGCGATGCATATCGAGAAGTCTTTAGTGAGTCGCCTAAGGTCATCGAGATCACGACGCGTGATTTGTTGCTCACGAACTCGTTTTAGAAAATTGCAGTGAGCCGAGCGATTTCGAAACTCCGAGGAGGTCGTTTCGACCCAAGGAACGATGGAGTCGTTCTCCTTCAATGTGCCGACGAAAAGTATGCTTTCGTCTATCTGGCGTAGCTTTTCTTTGCGCTTCTCTATGTAAGCTCGGAGCTCTTCGGCCTGCTCATCGGACGGGGTGATCTCGGGGCCCAAATCAAGGTTTAGGCCTCCGCGAGTCGTCGAGCAGGCGGCGGCGAGTGTGAGGCTTAGCAGGCTTAGGATGAGAGGTGCATGGTTCATGGCCATGCTTGTACATGAAACGAAGGCGAAGATTCTTGGCGTTTTTTAACCGAGATCGTCCTTCTTCGTTTTTACGGAATAACGGCCCGGCGAGACCGTGGCGATGTTCTTGAACTGTTTATAGAAGCGACTCAGGTCGCCGAATCCCACGTCTTGAAAGACATCCGAGATTTCGTTTTGTCGCAGCAGCAACTGCCCTGCCGTCATGACCCGCAGCCAAGTCCGGTATTCGATGGCGCTCATGCCGTAGCTGCGTTTGAACGCCCGGCTGAGCGACGGAGCCCGAATTCGAAGCTTTTGCGCCAGGTCGGCGATGGCCACGGGTTGATTGTATTGTCGGTCCAGCAGATTCTTTATTCGAGCCGCCAGCGGATCGGGTCGGCTGGAACGCGAGATGTTTTGACTCTCGTGCCGGGGTTGCTCAGACCAGGCGTGCAGGTCGTCGACATTCAGGGGCCTGCCCGTATGCGGAACGTCGAAAAGGATGGGGTTGCGGCGATCCCAATCACCTGGGGAGAGGTGGGCCGGGCAAATCAGCATTTCGCCGATCAAGTGGGGATTCATCGATCGGACTTGCGTGATTGAAAAGGGCGCTAGGCAGAAGCCCCAGGTTTTTCCCTTGGGTGAGAGGGGCTCCTCATCGACCACGTATTCGAATGAGCCCGACAAAAGCTGCATTCGGCCGAAGATCCAGAACGGCCCGTTCGCGTCTTGGAGATTGAACTTGCCCTTCTTGCGAATCTTCCGGAGCAAGTGAACGAAGTTCTGATCCAGTCTGCGGAACTTCCAATAGGTACTGGTTTTGATCTCGACCACGTCGCTAGTTTACCTGGAAACGGAGATGTGAGAGCCGATGGGGATTGAATGCGGCCGCCGAGACCACACGACCTCGGCAGCCGCACCTCCGCTTTGTGGGAGTCCGTCAAAGGTCGCTCAAGAGTGGAATTGACTACATATTGACAAGGTTTGAATAGGTTGCTGCACTTGTCGCGTGAAGCTGATATTTCTTCCCCATGCCGTTGAACGGATGCAGGAGCGGGGAATCTCGGTGGCCGAAGTTGAGGCCATCGTAGCCAAGCCGGACGGACGTATCGTGCAGTCCAAGGACAAAGTCATTTTGTATAAAAAGCTTCCCGAACGGAAAGACAACTTGGTCGTGGCGGTTGTGCTCGAGAAAACCGCGGACGGTAGCGGCGAGGTCATAACGGTGCTCGTGAACTTCGAGGTGAAAAAATGAAGATCGTGCACAATGCGAGCATCGACTACGTATCGATCGACTTCAAAGAAGGCGTCGAGGCGAAATCCTATTTCGAGAACGGCGTCATCGTCCGGCTAGATGCCAAGGGCAACGTGCTCGGCATCGACATAACGGACTCGACCGAGTTCTTCGCGAGCGACGACGAGATCGATCTCAAGACGGCCTGCAAGCTGCTAGGCGTGTCGGAATCCACGCTGCGACGTCGAATCAAAGCGGGCGGGATCAAGTTCCGCAAACCTAACGGCAAGGATTTCCGTTTCAAACGTAAGGACATCCTTAAAGTCGCATAATCAGAGATAGCGAGGAGACTTGCTGATAGTCGTATGGGAATTCAAATCGAACTCGTAACGGATAGTCCTCGTAGCTGACTAACGCAGTCCAGGCTCGAGGATTTGTTGGCTTAGTTTGAAAAATGGAGCCAAGGATGGGGATTGAACCCACGACCCCCGCTTTACGAAGCTGGGGGTCGTGGCGTCATTTCCCGGGCCTCGCACCGATTTTGATCGCTTGATGCGAGGCCCGCGGGAGTCGTTCAATGGGTACTAATGACCACTCGTATCCTGATCAGGGGCGACGCCACGAGCGCGGAGAGCCTCCTCGGCGATGCGGGCGAAGATCGGGGCCGCATGGCGGCTGCCGACAGGTTCCGAGGTGCCGGGGTCGTTGGTCACCACATAGATCACGAGACGCGGCTGGAGAGCCGGCGCGAACCCGATGAAGGATCCCGCGTTGCTCATGCCCCAGTTGCCGTCACCCACGTCGGTTCCTTTGGTCGTCGCGGTCTTCCCGGCCATGCGGTAGGGACGTTGTCCGATAACCTTGGCGGTCCCACGGAGGGTGACGTCGTGCAGGACTTGGCGTAAGTCGCGCGCGACTTCTTCCCTCAGAACTTGCCGGACGACGTGGATCTTATCGTCTCCGTCCGAGAACTGGATGGGGCGCATGAGGCGTCCGCCGTTAGCGATCGCACCAAAGGCCTGTACCACTTCGAGGGGGCTGCTCACAATCTGGCTGTAGCCTAGGTTGAAAGCGATCCGACGTTCTTCGTCACTCATTCGCGGAGAGGGGAGCTTGCCGACGCGAGCCGACGGGAATTCCGCGGAGGAACCCCCCGGGCCGAAACCGAAATCTCGGAATCCGCGGTCGAGCTCGCTGGCCCGCAAAGTTTTGCTGATATGGAGACCGCAGATGTTGCTCGACTGGAGCAAGGTGTCCGCCGTCGTGAGTTTATCGAAGGCGCGGTAGTCGAGGATCGTGTGTCCGGCGTAGGTATAGCGTCCCCGCCCACAATCGTAAGTTGTGTCGAGGGTCGTGCGATTGCGTTCGAGCGCGAGGGCCGTCACAAAGACTTTCGAAATCGAAGCCGGTTCGACGAGTGCCGAAAGTGCCCAGTTCTTGGGGTGGCTCGGATCATCGCTGAATTCGGCCGCGGCGAGGAGGCGACCGCTACCGGGTTCCGCCACGATCGCGAATCCGGATTTGGCCTGGATCTTTTCGAGGCCTTCTTTGAGGGCGCGTTCGGCGATGCGCTGGACCTCGGGGTCGAAGTCGGGCGTGCCCGGGTTGACGGGCGCCGTTTCGGGCGGACGAGAAATTTTCTCGGTCGCATAGGCACCTAAAGCGACGAGGGTGATGGCCAGGAGGCCAATCGAGTAAGTGACTCGCTGACGGCCGGTAGTGGGGGACGTGAACATTTCGATTCTCCTTCGTAATTGGGATTTGAGTTCGATCGTTCCTCCGGAGGTCGCGGCCATCCACGCGGTACCGGCGTAGACGGCGCGAAATCCGGCGGCGGACTCGGCCACTCGTAATAAGCAGAGTCCGTAATCGCGCGGCGAAATGCCTCTCCGGCCGGTGAGGACCTCGTCGCACGAAAATTCCTGAAGCTCTTGGATCTCTCGCTTCCAGAGCGAGAGGAAAGGATTGGCGAAAAAGAAGATCTGCAGAGCTTCGATGAGCAGAGCCCAAGGCGTGTCGCCCTGGCGGTGATGCTGAATCTCGTGTCGAAGTGCGATGCGGTAGTCGGGTTCCACGCCAATGAGATGTATGGGGAGCACAACATCGGCGAAGCCGCGCACTCGAGTTGAGAAGGGAACGGCCACGTCATCCGAGAGGAGAATATTGACTCGGCCTTGGCGGCGGATGGGAAGAGCGCGGGCCAGGATGGCGCGGAGACGGAAGAGGTTACGGAAGAGGCGTGAAGCCGAAAGAACGACCCCCAGAATAAAAAGGCCGGCGGCAATCGGCAGACGACGATCGTAGATCCAGGCGGAAATATCAGGCTGAGCGGCCGCGACCTTGGCGGAAGTCGTGTTGCGAAGTTGCGGCATTTTGCTCGCGGCACGTACCGGGGCGGCCACGGAAGTCTCGCCGTGCGGCGCCATGTCGGGGAGTCGAAGGATCGGCGTCGCTTCGGTCGAAATTGCCATCCATGCGGGCACTGCTAGAACTGAGACGAGGAGCAGACTCTGAGCAATGCGGAGTCTCGCAATGGGGCGCCCACCCGAGAGCTGTAGGAGACGCACAACGCCGTAACCCACAATGATCGCGAGGTTCGTGAGGAAGTAGGCGCGGGCGAGAATCTCGAGCGTCACGATTTGTCTCCGAGGCGCTCCGCCAGGCTGGCGCGGATTTTCTTTAGCTCTTCGGGCGCGAGGCGCTCGTCACCCAAGAGACGCATGATCATCGATCCGGGGCTACCGTCGAAGAGGTTGTTGGCGAGGTGCTGGAGACTGAGTTTCTCGTAATCCGCTTTGGCGACGAGCGGGCGGTAATCGTGCACGCGCTCTTTCTTGCGAGAAGCGATCACGTGCTTCTGCTCGAGCACCTTCATGACGGTTGCAACGGTCGTGTAGGCGAGCTCGCGTTCCCTCGCGAGTTCGGCTTGCACCTCCTTGATCGTGCATTCGCCCAGGCGCCAGATGGCGTTCATCACTTCGAGTTCAACTTCGGTCAGGGGCTTTTCGGGGAGCTTCGATTTGCTCAAGGGACCTCCAGGATGAGATCACTCTACTAGAGTTCTAGTAGATGTCTACTATAAAACTAGTAGAAATCGAAAATCAGAACTCTGAGAGCGGTGTTCTGATTTTTATCTGGGCCCCGCGATGTTCAACCGATGTACAACGAGAAACCGTAAACAACTGAAATTGGCTTCGAGTTGGACGTTCTAAGTATTGGAAAAACTGGAGCCAAGGATGGGGATTGAGCCCACGACCCCCGCTTTACGAAGCTGGGGGTCAAGGTCCCCAAATGGCTTATTTCTCAAATGAAAACTAGTGGATAGGGTTCTTGCGGGTATTCTTGTGCGAGGCCGCTGGGAGGCACTCAATGGCACCTCATGTCCACGAATGTCTATTTGACGAGCGTATATACAAAAGCATACAATATTAAAATGAACTTCGCGTGGGATGACCTCAAGAACCGAGCGAATTTCAAGAAGCATGGGATTTGGTTCGAGGAAGCCCAGACGATTTGGGCCGACCGCGGCTCGGTTGAGTTCTTCGATCCCGAGCACAGCGAGAATGAAGATCGCTTTCTGCGTATTGGCCATTCTACGAAAGCGCGGATCCTGCTCGTGGTTTTCTGCGAGATCTCCGAAGGCTCCATCCGAATCATCTCGGCCCGCAAAGCGACCTCGAAGGAAGTGAGAGACTATGAAAAAGGAATATGACCTGAACAAGCTCAAGAAACGTCCCGGCAAGGCGAAGTCGAGCGATGAGGCGGCCAAGACGCCGATCAGCATCCGTCTCGACGCCGCGGTTCTGGCGGATTTGCGTACCGAAGCGGAGCGGCTAGGGATTCCTTACCAAACGTTCATTGGCAGTATTCTGCATCGCTATTCCCACGGTGAGCTCGTCGACCCGAAGGCGACGGATCTTCTGAAGTTGGCAAAGAAGGCCTCTTGAAGCGATATGGGGATTCGGATCGAACTCATAACGGATAATCCTCGCAGCCGACTGACGCGGTTGAGGCTCGAAGCCTTATTGGCTCAGTATGATTTGAGTCCGTTCCTTTTTACGTGCCACATTCGTATTGAGTCGGGGGTGATTCCCCACAGCCATCCGGTTCTCACCATGAACGCAAGGCATGTAGAGAATCCGGAACGCCTATTGATGACTTTCGTGCATGAGCAGCTTCATTGGTTCGTGGAAAGTCTAGATCCTCAAAAGACGGGCAAAGCTATTGCCGAGATAGCGACTTTGTTCCCCGAGGTCCCGGAGCACCAGGCGGGCGGTGGGACGGATGAAGGGTCGACTTATCTTCATCTCCTGATCGGGGTTTATGAAATTGAATCGCTCCGGAGCCTTCTCGGAGTCTCTCGAGCCAGCGAGCTATACTCGACCATCGATGTCTATCCTTGGGTCTATCGAACGGTGATGGATCACGAAGCGTCGCTGAAGGCGATCGTGGCTAAACACGCCCTCGAGTTTCGGCCAGCAGATATGTTGGATTAGTCGGAAAATGGAGCCAAGGATGGGGATTGAATGCGGCCGGCGAGGCCCACGACCTCCGCTTTACGAAGCTGGGGGTCGTGTCGCCATTTCCCGGGTCGCACCGGATTTCGATCGCTCGATGCGAGGCCGGTGGGAGTCGACCAAAGTCTCCCACTGTCGCCTTAGCTGTCTAGAGTTGGCTGGCGGCTGGTTTGAATAGGACGTCTTCCATGAACCCCTTGGCGTCGTTCAAAACGGCGCCTCCGCGGGTACGGATTGTGTGCTCGAGGGCTTCGGGGCTTTCCCAGTTCTGATAGGCAATCTCGAGATCACGGGTTCTTAAGATTTTGTAGCCGCGTAGTGGGCCGCCGAAGGTCTGCTTGACGAGTGCGATGTGGCGCTCAAGGCGTCGCTCGAATTCCGTTTCGTTCACGTTGGGTTTCCGCGCGCCTACGTAAATCGTCGTATAGCCCTGCTTCCAGTCAACGGAACGAGGCGAAGCATCGACAACTTTGGCATGCTGCTGGCTCCACACCTTCTCTAAGAGGGCTTCCAAAAAGGCTTCCGCCAGATCTTGATCGGACTGCGGGTTCTGACCCGTAATGAGTTCCCGGTCACGAACAATGTGGCTCTTCCAGTTCGGTCCGTTCTCGATCTTGGCTCCCTGGCGGCGGAGGGCGTCGGCTACGTAGTAACGCATGTGGCCGCTCAGGTGACCGGCGTCTTCCTCTTCTTTCTCTTCGGCGTTCGAAAATACGGTCATGCGGTATCCCACGTAGGTTCGCTGAGCCGCGAGCAGGGCGGCCGGGCCGTGGCAGATGGCCGCCGTGGGCTTAGCCGTCTCGTGGAAGTTCTTTAGGATGCGTCCTAGGGCAGAGCTTCCAGGGAGGTCTTCCATAGCAGCGTGGCCGCCGGGGATGAGAAGTCCATCGTAGGCTGCGAGGTCCGTATCCCGGAGTAGGTTCAGGTTTCGCGGCGCGCGCAAGCTACGGACGGAGCCCAGGAAAGTCCGGGCTTTGGCGTGCTCCTCCGGGGATTTGAACCAGTTCGGAGCGTCGCTGATCTTGTCGAAGACGGGAAGGCGTCCCTGGGGAGTTGCGATCTCGAGTTCAAAACCCGCCCGAGCGAGTATCTGGGCCGGGGTCGTAAACTCGGAGAGGAAGTAGCCGGTCGAATGCCGACCTCCCTCACGGGTCCGAACGTAGTCGACCCCCGAGAGGACGACGAGGACCTTCCCGGTGGCGGCGGAAGTCCAGAGCGGGGTTAGCGCGAGCAGAGCGAATAGTAAGCGTTTCATGACATTCTCCTTATGCTTGCGGAGAAGATACGGAAGCGTTTAGCATAAGAAAATACAATTGTTTCTATACTAAGGATCGTGAAAATGAATGCTCAAAATCTCCCTTTGGACTTGCGCGACCTCCAGGTTCTGCGCGACGTGATCGAATCGGGTTCCTTTTCGGCGACGGCGCGGCGTTTGGGCTTGGCTCAGCCAACCGTTTCTCAACGGATCGCCAAACTCGAAACCAGTCTCGGAGGTCGGCTCTTCGAGCGAGTTGGACATGACGTTCACCTTACCGATCTCGGCCGGAATCTGGGCCAGCTGTCGCTCGACCTGCTGGAGCGTCAAGCGGAGTTTCTTGGACGGCTACGAGCGGAGCGGATCGAGCCTTCGGGATTGGTTCGCTACGCAATGCCGGAGAGTTGCCAATGGACGCCGCACTTCCGTCGCATCATGACCGAGATGGCGCGGATGCCGCTTCTCCGATTCGAGATCGGCATATGGCCCAACGACGATATCGTGAAGGGCCTTCTCGAAGGCCGGTTGGATTTTGGATTTATCGTGGGCGAGCGCTCTCATTCGGAACTGAAATTCGAGCGTTTCTCGATGGAGCGCTACGCGGCAGTCGCGGCGCACGCCGATTTGTTGAGTGAACTCGAATCTCGGGAAGGGCCAAGGCTCATCGCTTATCCGGGATGGGAGCCAATGGTTTTGGCGTGGGCTCGGGCCCACGGGTTCACAAAGAAGCGCAGGGAAGCGCTGGGAACTCCATCTATATCGATAGGAACTTTGGCCGGTGCCCTTCAGGCATGCCGGGCGGGCGCGGGTGTCCTTATTGCGCCCTGTCAATGCGTGGAAGCCGAGCTTCGCGAGAAATCCCTCCGCGAATATCGCCCCCAACTTCGCGAAGCGACGGGCCGCGAGGTTCACTTAGTGCGTCGTCGCGGCGAGCAGTTACCGAAGCGGTGTGAAATCGTCCTAGAAGCTTTGCGGAAATCGATCTGAGAAAAATGGAGCCAAGGATGGGGATTGAATGCGGCCGGCGAGGCCCACGACCCCCGCTTTACGAAGCTGGGGGTCCGGGGGAAGATTTTAAATGAAAGTCGCTCGTTAGGCCTGTTTGGGCGTTAGGTTTGCGAGGTTTCTGCGAGGGGCTTGGGAGTCAACTAACGGTGCCCATTGTCCATCTGTGTCGACAAATGAAATTGTCAAATTATCGAAATGTGATAATATCGTATCTGGATGATCCGCGGATTTGGAAACCAGCTAGCCGAGGATTTGTTCTATGATTTATCCACGCGGGAAACTCGCAAGTTCCCGCCGGAGCTGCGCCGCCCGGCCCGTCGAAAGCTTTTTATGGTGCACTCGGCAGGGATCTTGGACGATCTCAAGATACCGCCCGGTAACCGGCTTGAGGCTCTGAAGGGCAGCTTGAAGGGTTTCCACTCCATTCGCATCAACGATCAGTGGCGAATTGTGTTTCGGTGGGTGGATCAAGCCGCGCAAGATGTACAAGTCGTGGATTATCACTAGAGGAACGAAAGCATGAAGAAATCTAAATCCAAAACTCCCGAAGCCTTTGAGTTCCCGAACCCGTTTCATCCCGGCGAGATCCTCTTAGATGAGTTTCTGGTGCCCCTAGGAATTACTCAGGTCACTTTGTCCGAGAAGACGGGTTGGACGCGTGCGCGGGTCAACGAGCTCATTAAAGGCAAGCGAGGAATTACTGCCGAGGCCGCTCTCGATTTGTCCGACGCTCTGGGCACGAGTCCCATCTTCTGGCTCAACATGCAGGCGGCGTGGGACTTGGCGGCGGCTCGTCGCAAGCGGGCGGCTTAGCCGTGTCGAGCTTTCGTCTGCCCCTGATGGCCTTTGCGATCTTTGCGCATGCCGTTCAGGCGGCCGACTTCGATTTTTCTAAAGCTAAGATCTTAAGCAGAACGTTCGCATATTTGGAGGCGCCGAGCGCGGCTTTGGAAAAGGCGTTTCTGGACAACGAGCAGGTGGCTCGGTCTTCGGCCACGCTCGGACGGCCCATCGTCTTCCGCGACGAAGCGGAGGCGCGAAAGGTTCTGGCGGAGGAGTTCTCCCTTAAGGGCGGGTTCGGCATCAGTCGGATCAATGGTGGTGAGTTTGGCGGGGTTTCGGGTTTCCCAGTCGCCGCGTACCTCGCCCTCTCCGATGCGCAGAAAAGACGGCTCGCTGGATATCAAACTCGGGTGAACCACGTACGGGCGCGCGTTACGGATGGCCGTTCGGAGCGGGATCTGGCGGACTTGCTTCCGGAAACCGTAAAAACCCTTTCGGGCCACTTCGCTTCAGAGATTCCTGAAGTCGTCCCTAAAAAGATAGGGGACATATTTCCGGAGGCCCCAAAGGCGTTGCGGGAACAGATGCTTTACCCGCAGTGCTACTCGGCCACGCTGCATTTTTGGGGCCTGCTGCCGGAGCTCGCGATCTTTGCCCCGCGTGAAACTTTCCTCGGAGACAAAACGATTTCCGAGGCTCAGATAGAGTTATTCACGCGAAATGGGTTTTCCCAACGAAAGATCGCCAATGCCAGTGAACTCAAGTTTGGAGATGTCATTACCGGAACGGGCTCCCACACTTTCGTTTACCTTCTGGAAGATCTTGTGTTCGAGAAGCCCGACGGTGATCCCTACACGGCGTTCGTAATTGACCAGACCAAGATCGACTATTGGCTGAATGAATCTACGACGGTGGTGCTGAGGAAAAATGGAGCCAAGGATGGGGATTGAACCCACGACCCCCGCTTTACGAAAGCGGTGCACTACCGCTGTGCTACCTTGGCCCGCGCGGTGACTGAACTCGGGAGAACGTAGACCGAAGTTGGACGGCTGGCAAGGGCTGCTTAAGGTGCCGATATCGTTATTTTATTTCGGGGCTCGTGGTAGCTTTTGGGGATGATGTTGCTCGCCGCCCGCAAGATGCTGGATCGCGCTTTGGCCATGCTCGTTTGGGCGACGCTCGCCCTGCAGATGGGCATCCTCGTGAGCGATTCGCTCGCGCCCGGCGGGCACGGGGTGCTGTGGGCGATCGCGCGCTTCTTCCTTTACTTCACGCTGCTGACGAACACGCTCGTCGGGCTTTCGCTCACGTTGCCGGCTTGGCGCCCGCACTCGAGGCCCGGCGTTTTCTTCGCGCGCGACTCCGTGCAGGCCGCGATCATGCTCAACATCCTCGTGGTGGGCACGATCTACGAGCTCTTGTTGCGCGCGACTTGGAACCCGCAGGGCTTGCGGCTCGTGACCGACACGCTCCTGCACGACGTCGTGCCGCTCGCCTACGTCCTGCGCTGGGTCTTCGTGATGCCGCACGGACGGCTCGAGATGCGCCGCGCGCCGCGGTGGTTGCTCTACCCGCTGGCTTACCTGGCTTACGCGCTCGGGCGCGCTTCGATCGACGGGGTCTACGCCTATCCCTTCATCGACCTGAGCGTGCTCGGGCCCTTCGTGGTCCTGCGCAACGTCGTCGCGCTGAGCCTCGCGTTCGTGGGGCTGGCCTACGCCGTGACCGGGCTCGATCGGTGGCTGGGCCGCCGCGCGCGAAGCGCGTGATCGTCGCTAACGCGAGCGGCGGCGCAAGGTTAGCAGCGTGATCTCGGGCGAAACGAGAAAACGCAGCGGCGGTCCCCAGTAGCCCGTGCCGCGGTTCACGTAAATCCACGCGTCGCCGCTGCGGTAGAGCCCTTGCAGGTAGCGCTGCGCGAGTCGCACGAAGATCCACGCCGGGAACCACTGGCCGCCGTGCGTGTGACCCGACAATTGCAAAGCCACGCCTTCGTGCCGCGCCTGGCGCAAGCTGCTCGGTTGGTGCGCGAGCAGAATTCTCGGCGCGCCTTCGGGGGCGCCCCTGAAGGCTTCCTTCGGGCTCGAGCGGTGGTCGGGTCGCAGCGCGCCCGACGCGATATCGGTCACGCCCGCGACGACGAGCCGCTCGCCGCCCTCGTGCAGCACGACGTGCTCGTTGAGAAGCACCCGCGCGCCGAGGCTCCGGTGCGTCTCGACCCAGTCTTCCACGCCCCAGTAGTACTCGTGGTTGCCCGTGACGAAATACTTGCCGTGGCGGGCCGTGAGCTCGGCCAGCGGCGCGATGTCCTCGCGAAGCTCGTGCGCGAAGCCGTCGGCAAAGTCCCCCGTGAGCGCGATGAGGTCGGCGCGCAACTCGCGCGTGCGCGCGACGACTTGTTCGACGTAGGCGCGGCCGATCGTATGGCTCACGTGGAGGTCGGAGATCTGCGCGATCGCGAAGCCCTCGAAGGCGGCGGGCAAGTTTGCGATCGGCACGTCCACGCGCACGACGCTCGGGCCGCGCGTGGCCTGGAAGAAGCCCACGACGCAGGTCACGGCGCTGAGCACGATCACCGCGATGGCCCGCGCACGGTCAACTTGCCCTTCGGGGTAGGGCCATGGGATGAACTCCGTGAGTTGGCCCAGGAAAACGTAAAGGAAGAAAGTCATGCCCGCGCCGAGGACCAGGCTCATGATCCAGGAGAAGGCGCCCGCCACGTGCTTTTGTCGCAAGCGCAGCTGCCCCCACATGACGGAGGCGAACCAGGCGAGGGTCGCGAGCGCGTAAGCCCAGCCCGGCCCCGCCGCCCAATCGGCGAAGCGCGTGGCGAGGTACACGAAGACCGAGATCGCGATCGTAAGGATGAAGATCTGCGGCAGGAACATGCGAAGTTTCATCGAATTCCGAGCCTATCCGTTTCTCGACGCCCTGACGTGCGGAGCTTTGACGCCGCCGCGAAACATTGTCGCCGGGGTCGTCGAAACTTTGGCGCGTCGAACAAAGGCGTGGCCCGGCTGGGAAGCTGGTTCGGGTCTTTACGCGGTCCCCGCCGCGCCCGATCTTAAAAAATCCTTCGCGCGGTCAAAAAATTCCTCAAGTCTTAACCTGGAACGCCCGATGCATGTGTCTGCCCTAAAACCCCATCGGGGGGTAAGGGAGCGACGAAATTCCGTCGCGGGAGGGGGATGTATGCAGGCCGCCAAACTCGAGAAGTTCCGCAAGAAACTCATGGAGCTCCGGACGCAGATCCTGAACCGTTCCATGAATCGTCGCAGCGAAGCGCTGCAGCTGAACGCCGAAGACCTCGTGGACGAGAACGACCACGCGGCCGCCATGATCCAGCAGAGCGTGAACCTGAACGTGCAGGAACGTGATCGTTACCTCGTGCGCGAGATCGAGCACGCGCTCTCGAAGTTCGAAGAAGGCACCTACGGGATCTGCGAAGACACCGAGGAGCCGATCGACGAAGGCCGTCTCGAGGCCCAGCCCTGGACGCGCTACAGCGTCGAGGCCGCCGAGGCCCGCGAAAAGCGCGCCAAGCGCTTCGCCAATTTCGGTTGATCGCAAAGGCGTCAGGTTCCTTTTGGTTCAGCGCACGCGTCAGAATGACGCAGCTGCTGAACCAAAAGGAACCTGACGCCTTTTTTTAACGACGCCTTTTTTTACTTGGCGTGGATGGGGTCGGCGTTCCTGACCCAGACGCCGTCACGGATGCTTCGATTGTCCTCGGGTTTCCATTGGCGATCTCGTTGCGTGCGGTACACGAAGTTGTCGTCGCCCGGATCCTCTTCGTCGGGTTCGAAGGCGAGTCGGCGCGCCGTATGCTCGCTGTTGTCGAGCGGCACACTCGCGGAGGGCTGGCCCCATGCCTTCAGATCGTTCAAAAGATCCTTGACGGTTGCCTCGTAGCGCCGATCTTCGCTCAGCGCGAGGCCGGCCTGAGCGGCTTTGCCGCCCTTGCCAGACGGCGCGGAAGCCTCGCGAGAGGGTTGGTAGGATTCGACGTTAACGAGTTTCCCTTGGTCTTTTCGGATCTGGCCGTCCGCGGGCGGAGTGACCTGTTTCCCAAAGCGCCAGGTCATCACGTGGTAGGCCTTGCCGACGGGCCTCTCGGCGCTCGGCACGAACTGGTTGTTCGCGTCTTTAGACCAGTAGACCTTTACGCTCTTCGTTCCGTTTGCCGCCGTCTGGACCTGCTTGGGGTCGAACGGCATCGTTTTGCCGTCGTGAAGAACGAAGGAATCCATGGTGGGGCGACGATCGTCCGGTTTGAGCTGCGACGTCGCGTTCGGCGAGATACGGCGAGAGCAAGTTTCGCCCAAGCATTTTTGCGCCAACTCGCGTAGCTTCGCCTCGTTCTCGCGTTGGTATTTCACTTCTTCGTCGAGCATGCCTCCGATCCCATCGGGGGCTTCCTCGGAGGTGTGGTTCCGAAGCACCTTGTCCCATTTCTTGGACGACTTGTCGGCGTGGGCTTCCGACAGAATGATCAGCGAAGAAAAAAGGAAAGTGAGTTGAAGTTTCATGAACCCAGCTTCCGCGATTTAGTGGCGGCGCGCCAATTAAGATTGCGTTAAGCAAGGCGCGGCAAGCCGATTTTAACTTGTGGGGCCGCCTCCGTTTGGCTCACAATAGAACTCATGCTTCTCGGCCGCCATGTCCCTCTTTGGCTTTTTGCCTGCCGCTTGGGGTGGGGGACTTCCTCTGCGATCGCGGCGACGGGACATGAGGGCGTCGTCGACGAAGGGGCGACCGTCGAACGAGTCGTCAGCTCCGGCGAGAACGAAGCGGCTCGGCGCGAGGAGCTTCGTCGCCAGGCCCTTGCCCACGCCGAGTGGGTCACGAAGAACATGCCGAGCATCCCGCCCAACCAGCAGGAGTACTTTCGGACGACGCAGCAGCGGGCGCTCCAGGCCGCCGATCGTCTCGGTCGTAACGAAGACACCGGTGGCATGGCCGGTTTCGCGGCGGAAGCCATCAAGGCGGCGGAGAAGTCCAAGGTCGCCTCGAGCGACAACGCGGCCGCGGTCAAAGTAAAGGACAACGGTCTTCCGGGCACTCCCGCGAGCCAAAAGAAAATCGAGATCGAGTTCAAGAATACCGAAGTCGTCGGGGCTCCGACGGGTGATCAGCAGCTCATGAGCAAGGCGGGTCGCCAGGAGCTCGTCGTCGACAAGAAAGACGCCGACGTGACGGCGAAAGCCGCGCAGTTGAGCGTGACGACGGCGAACGGCGAAAAGAAGCTCGCCGATACGACGCAGATCTTCAATCAGGGCGTGCAGAAGCAAGCCACGATCGGGGTGCTCTTCCTGGATAAACGCTTGAGCGGCGGGTCCCGTCCGTCCGCGGCCACGCCGGCCTCGGCCGAAGAGCTCGGCGCGGCGAAAGGCAGCGACGGCGACAAACGTGCGGCGGCCGACGTGGCCTCGGCCGCCCGCTCGGCGGGAAGCGGTGGCGGCGGAGGCGGCACTGCCTCCGGGGGCCGGCTCTCCGAGAGTTTGCGCGAGATGGCGATCGGAAGTTACATTCAGGAATCGCGCGGGGCGCTCGGCATCGCGAGCGGCTCCAAGCAAAGCTTTTCGGAAAGCGCGCTTTATCAATCGGCTCCACCGCTCCTGCGCGACATTCTGCGCGAGAGCTTTGGCGCGGTTTTGAAGAACGACATGCTCGGCGCGAAGCCTTCGGCCTACGTGGATCCGCTCAACAAAGTCGTCGGCGCCCCCGGTTTTCAGGGCGTCGCCGCGAAAGTGCTGGGCGAAGAACAACTCGCCAAGCTGAACTATGCTTCGGTCGGGGCCAATGTTCTTAAGGACCCCGATGTGAGCGCGGGGGTGGCGCTCGCTTCCGCCCAGGCGGTCTCGCTCGGGGGCAAGCTCCCGATGCCGTCGGCACTCAGTGCGCTCGGGTCCCCGTCGTCCGTTGGCGCTTCGCCGGGGCTCGCGACGCTGGCCCAGCTCGCCGAATCCGAAGGCGGGGCCGGAAGCGTCGTGCCTCCCTCGGCCGAACCCCTGATCGAGACGGCTCGTCGCCTCTCGCGGTCGAACGAGGCCACGCAGGCATACGTGCGGGCCGCCGGCTTCGATCCCGAAAGCCTCTTGCAGGGGCGTCGTGAGCTCGAGGCGTTTATCCTGCGGCTGCGGGCTTACAAGAGCCTCGACTTGCTCGCGAAGCTCCGCGTTCCCCTTTCGCTCGATGGGGGTCGTTTCCGCGGCGACGTTTGGCGGCGCATCCGATCGACGGCCCGAAAAATGGCGGACATCCCGCTTCCTCCGGGCCGCGACTGGCAGTCACGGCGTTCGCCGCTTCGTCGTCGGCACGCGCGCTTCGTCGAGGTCGCGGCGAAGTTGGGCGCCGCTTCGTCGATCGAGCGGGATCTCTACGCCTTTCTCGAGGATCCGGAGATGCGGGACTTTTCGCGGCAGATGGACCGCGTCGGCTTCGAGGAACTCCGTCGGGCCGCGGGCTTCCTCGTTTTTGCCGACGTCTCGCCGGGGCTCGCCGATAAATCGAACCTCTCGCCCCTCGGAAGCCTGTTGCTCGCCTCTTTTCGCCGTCTCGATCAGCTTGAGATCGTGACGGCCGAGCGTCGCAAGAAAGAGCGCCAGGCCGAGGTCGCCGCTCCCGCCCGGGCGCCGACCTCGCTCAAATAACTTCGGACCTTAGCGTTTGCGGCGGGGCAGGGGCCGGTCCAGGATCTCTTCGTCCTGGCGCACCCGGGCGCGCTCGGCCTTGAGGAAGTCCTTCCAGGCCTTGGTCACGATCGTGGCCGCTTCCTTGGGGCTGTCCGTCAGGTGGACGTCCTTCAGGTCGTCCCGGTGGATCATGCCGTTGCCCATGAGCGTCTTCTTGATCCATTCCATGAGCGGGGCCCAGTACTCCGTGCCCATCAGGATGACGGGGAAGTTCGAGACCTTGCCCGTTTGGATGAGCGTGAGCGCTTCGAACATCTCGTCGAGCGTGCCGAGACCGCCCGGCAGGATGACGAAGGCGTGCGCGTACTTCACGAGCATGACCTTTCGCACGAAGAAGAAGTTGAAGGTCTCCGTGATGTCGACGTAGGGGTTCACGTGCATCTCGAAGGGCAACTTGATGTTGAGCCCGATCGAGAGCGCGCCCGCTTCGTGGGCGCCGCGGTTGGCGGCTTCCATCGCGCCGGGGCCGCCGCCCGTGATGACGGTGAAGCCGCGTTTGCCGATCTCGTAGGCGGTCTTGCGCGAGAGCTCGTAGTACTTCGAGCCTTCCTTGAGGCGCGCGCTTCCGAACATCGAAATCCCGCGGGTTACCCCGTTGAGTTTATCCAAGCCTTTAATGAACTCGGACATAATGCGGAAGGTGCGCCAGGTTTCCTTGGCCGGAGAATCCTCGCCCGCCAAAAAACGCATGTCCTCGAGGCGGCGTTCGCTCACGGTTTCGCGCACTTTATTTTTTGATCTTTTTCCCTTCATTTTCGTGAGTATAGCGGAGACCGGCGTGAATACGATTCGCACGCCCTTAACCGCGAATGATTTTGGCGGTGTCAAAATTCACGATGATGCTCAATTGACGGTCATCGGATTTGCTCGTTTAATGAAGATGTCAGCTGGGCAAGCAGTTGGCAAAGAAAGCTCGGGAACTAGGCAAGGGTTTCCGGGGAAACGATTGAACGCGCGAATCCTAAAGAACCAGGGGGAGGGTCTTAAGGATGGCACATGGACGCGCCAGCTTCGTGCTGGGGGTTCAGGCAGGGGTCGACGGTATCGCCGGCCTTTGTGATGGACTGAGAAAAGGCGTACCGAGCGGCGGAAATTCCGCCGCATTCCGGGGACGCCGGTCCGACGCCGAAATTTTAACGGTCTTGGGTACCATCGCACACATCGATCGCTGTCTTCGTCGAGAAGGCATCGAGGTCTTGTGGAGCGCGATGGGATCCACCGGTTCGCAGGATCTCCTGCGCATCGGCGCGGCGCTCGGGCTCACGCTCGAAGCGCGCGAGTGCGTGACCGTGGAAGATCTTCAGGCTCGGGATATGGATCTACTCGTTTACGTCCCGTTGGACGTGCAGCCGCCGCGTCAGGTCGAGCAACTCGCTCGCCTCTCGATGGTCGCTCCGCGCGTCCGTCACGCGGTCGTCTCGGAAGCGCCCAAGTGGACGCAGTCCCAGCTCATGGCGCTCAAAGAGACGTGGACGTGGATCGATCCCAAGAATCCCGCGAAGCTCGCCGAACAGCTCGGCGAAGTCGTTCGCGCGACGACCGGGGTCCTGCTCGAAGGCCAAGCCCGCGCGGAAAGCCGCCCGGACTTCCCCGAGCCCACGATCGTCACGCGGAGCCCGGCGTTCAAGGACGTGCTCACGCTCGTCGACGCCGTCGCCGACACGGACTCCACGATCCTCATTACGGGCGATTCGGGCACGGGCAAGGAACTCATCGCCCAGCGCATCCACGCCCGTTCGCACCGTCGCCAAGCCGCGCTCGTCGCGGTCAATTGCGGCGCGATCCCCGCCGAACTGCTCGAAAGCGAGCTCTTCGGCCACGTGAAGGGCGCCTTCACGGGCGCGATCTCGAACCGCGAAGGACGCTTCCAGGCCGCGGAAGGCGGCACGCTCTTCCTGGACGAGATCGGCGAGATGCCGCCGAGCCTGCAGGTCAAGCTCCTACGCGTGCTCCAGTCCAAACAGTACGAGCCCGTCGGTTCGACCAAGTCCCGCGCCGCCAACGTGCGGATCGTGACGGCGACGAACCGCGATCTCGAGGAAGAAGTCCGCTGCGGACGCTTCCGCGAAGACCTCTACTACCGTTTGAACGTCATTCCGGTCCACATCCCGCGTCTGCGCGATCGGGCCGAGGACGTCCAGTTGCTCGTCGAGCACTTCGTCCGGCGCTTCAACGCCGAGAAGTCCCGCCGCGTGACCGGCGTCACCCGCGCGGCGCTGCGCGCCCTGGTCGCCTACGAGTGGCCGGGCAACGTGCGCGAAGTTGAGAACCTCGTTGAGCGCATGGTGATCCTCAAGAGCTCGGGCATGATCGACGTGCTGGACTTCCCCGAGAAGTTCCGCCGCCGCAGCCTCTCCGAGATCGAGTACGACGACCTCATGAACTCGCGCAAGGTTGCGCACCAATCGGCCGCACAAATTCCGTTCAACGAGACGGGTTTCGAAGAAGAAACGGGGGAAGAAGACATGAAGATTTCGGGCACCACCTTCACGAAGGGCGTCATCGAGCAGAACGCGAATCAAGCGCGCCCCAACGCCAACCCGGCCGGAACGGAAAGCCTCGCGGGCGGCCCGCTTTCGATCGACCAGATCCTGCAACTCATGGCGGAGCGCTTCGGCTTCCCGAACGAAGGCCTCGACTTCAACTCGGTCGTCGACCAGTTCGAGAACATCCTCATCTTGCACGCGCTCGAGCGCACGGGTTGGAACCGCAACCGCGCCGCGGGCCTCCTTCGCTTGAACCGCACGACGCTCGTCGAGAAGCTCAAGAAGAAGCAGCTCGTCCCCCCGATGGCCGGCATGGGCGGCGACGTCCTGGAAGGTTCGGCTTAGGCTCCCGTCCTTTTCGTTCAGGTTCTTTGCGAGGCGGCGCTCGCTCCCGTGGTACGGAGCGGGCGCCGTTCGCTTTCTGCTTGGGGCCTAAGGCTTCGTGCTCGTCACGACGAGCGCGGCCCCGCGCAAGTTGTAAGCCGTCGCGGGCGGCGTGGCCCCCAGCAGGTCGCCGCTCGTCACGGTCAGGGCCGAGCTCCGTTGCTGGCTCACGCCCGCGCCGAAACTCAAGGTGCCGTCCGTGATCGTCGTGCCCGCGTTGTTGATTTGGGTATTCGTCGCGCCGAGAGTGTAGGGTCGCACGGAGCCCGAACCCACCATCAGGGCTTCGAAGAAGACGCTCGGCGACGTGAAGGCCGAGAGATCGAGTTTGGCGAAGGCGAGGCCTTGGGCGTGGGATCCGCCTCCCGCCGGGTAGTCGTAGTGTCCGCTGGCGCCGATACGGTAGCTGCTTTGAATTTGCGTCGGGTTGCTCAGTTTGACGGAGAGGCCGGCCCGGAAGATCGAGCTCAACTGTCCGTTGTTGGTGGTGAGGCGTCCACGGACTCCGAATTGGTCGCCGGAGTCGAAGCCGCTGGCGTTGTCGGCGAAGTCGACCTTGAAGTAATACATGCCGACATTGAGTTCCGCGGTCTCGGTTCCCGCCACGGCGACGCCGTCGGTTTCGTTGTAGAGGACGAAGCGAGTCTTGTCGCTCATGCCATCGATGTCGTAGACGCCGCCGACGCCTTCGAAGCTCCAGCCCTCGACGGTACCCGCCCAGCCGCTTTTGGTCAGCCGCGAGGAATGGCAGCCGCTGCCGGCGTAGGTCGTGCCGTAAGTACAGCCCGCGCCGTCGCTCGAGTATTCCGCGCCCAATGAAAGCGACATACCCATTCGCCCGAGCTGGAGGGGGAAGTAGAGTCTCGTTTTCGTGGGATTCGTTTGCTGAATGATGATCCTCGCGGCAAAGACGCGTTGGTTCGCGCCCAGGCGTACGCGGTAGTTATGGCTTCCGCTCGTGGGGGTGAAGGCGCTCGAGCGAATGAGTTGGAGCGTGTGCGTTGCGATCGAAGGCACCGTGACCGAGGCCACGCTCACGTCGGACTCGTTGACGAGCGAGACCGTTTGCGAGCTACCCGAGATGTTAGACGCGACGACTTCGTAGTAATAGGTCGGGTTGCCGTCGTAGTCGGCCGTGTCGAGGCTCGTCCGGGTCGAAGGCATCGTCCACGCCGTCGTGGACTGCCCCCCGCGTTCGATCATGTCGATCGCGACCTCGAACTTGAAGTCCTGAACGTCGGTGTATTGGTAGGCGACGTTCGCCGTCGAGCAAGCCGAGGCGTTGCCGGCGGCGTCGACCGAGCGCGCGTAGTAGGTGTGCGTGCCCAGCGCGACCGCGGCGGAGGTGATGTCGACCGTGGTTCCAGATGCGTTCTCGGTTCCCTGTGCGGCGCCGACCGTGCAGCTCGACGAGGTGTAGATCGTCACGATGTCGCCCGCGGCGACGCCACCGACGCGGATCGTGGGCGTGTCGTCGGTGCTCGGAGAACTCGCGGGGGACTGGAGCGCGAGCGAGGACGGCGCGTTCGGCGCGGTCGTGTCGATCACGATCGCCGCGTTGCCCGCCAGGGAAGTGCCCGCGGCGAGGCCGGGCAAGCTAAGCGTCGCGTCGTTGCCGTTCACGTCGCGGATCGTCGCGCCGTTCAGGGCGAGCGACGAGGTCGCGACGTAGTTGAGGTCGCTCGAAGTGTCGCCGGCCTGGACCGTATAGGTACAGGTCATCGTCAGGGAGTTCGTCGCGGCGGCGCAGCTCGCGTTGCGATCGGTCGCGCCGGTCTCGAGGGTGAGCGTGGGCGTGCCGCCCGTCGTGACGACGTTCACGGCTTCCGAGAAGTCGACCACGATAACGATGTTCGCGCCGGCTTTGTAGGCTCCGTCCGCCGTCGAAGACCAGACTTCCGTGACCGTCGGTACGACGCCGTCGATGACGAAGTCGCGTCCATTGGCGAGCGATCCGCTAGCGCCGGGGGCCGCGAGGGTGAGCGTAGCGTCGTTCAAGGC
>ERZ761607.651-NODE-651-length-55578-cov-13.922573_pt1 | contig 55578 bp, 39 predicted proteins | sample MGYA00511164_ERZ761607 | MGnify/ENA primary metagenome ERZ761607 (study PRJEB28899, sample SAMN02445080) | bioreactor sludge metagenome | biome: EBPR sludge | place: Australia: Brisbane, Thorneside Wastewater Treatment Plant | collected 2011-06-22 ...
CAGAATTAATATCAGTACCACCTTCGATTAATGATTTTACTAATTTTATATCACCTGCTTGTATTGCTTTAATAATATCTGTGTTCATTTTCCTGTTTCTATTTTTTGGGTTTTTCTTCAAATTTATGTGATGCGTTAGATTTTCTATCTTCAATTTGATATATTTGGGGATTGTTTTGATCATTAATGACCTCTTGTCTTGTTTTTCCTTGATTCGCTGGATCCTTCTGATATTTACTCCATTCATGACCAGTTTTATGTCCATATACTTCCTGCCCTTTTTCTATTGGCTTACCAGTATTTGGGTCTATATATTGACCATCTTTAGTTTTAGGCGCTGCATTTTGAATAGCTTCTTTTGTTTCTTTTCGAAGTTTAACTCTGTTCTTTAATGCAGAGTTATTTTTACCTAATCCTTTTCCTACAGAAACTTCACCGCCGGTAGCTAAACCGGATGCTATTGAAAGAGCCCCACCGCCAGTCAAAACAGTTGTTGTGACTATAGCCGCATTTTGCTGTGAATTGCGTTTTGCTTGCTCAACTTTTGCTTTATCACTTTGAGTGTCACGTGTTGGAGCAACAGCAACACTCGGCGAAGAAAGAAAATACGCAATTGCGACGACCGCTACAGCAATTAATGGATGCTTCCCATCGGGATCTTTTGCGACAATGGGATTATTTGCCGAGTAATGATAGACATTCCACGGTCTTTGCTCTTCCCACAGCGGATCAACACTTAGAAATCTGCCCGTCTCTGCTTCATACTTGCGAACCCCGAAGTCACCGAGATCACTTTCGCTGTCTTTCTCCTTGCCAATATACGAAAGTCGGTCGGAAGATAGCTGCCCGCCGCCCGAGCGAAGAATAGTTCCGAATGGCTCATATTCATTCCACGAGAAGCGAGAATGTCCAAGGAACTTAGAATAGTCTGTAAAACCTAAGGCGTTTACTACTTACCATGTGTCATTTTGAGGACACAACAATCTCTTTTTCTGATTTCTATGTATGGTACTCCACCCATATAATCGTATCCCTTTTTATATGGAATTGAGCCTTCCAATATCCATACAGTTTTATTTGACTTATCCTTTAATTTTAACGGAAAATATCGTTTTGTGTTGTTACCATAGTATTTAAGCAGAATTATCTCTGCTACTGCTTTCGCTGTGACCGAATCAGGTACGAAATCAGGTATTTTATATTGGGTGGTTTTCTGAAAAGAAAACGAACCACATAATAATACAAAGATTATAATAATTATGATTCTATTCATTTGAAGTCTCCTGTGTAGTTCCGTTATATTGCCATTGTACTGGACGTTCGTCTTTTCTTTCAGGTTTTTTATCATTTTTGCGATCAGGGTCTTTAGGATCTGATGGCATATCTTTTGACATGAGGGTAGTTGTTCCTGTTGTAGGATTGTATTCTTGAATTGTTCCATTGGGTGTGACAACATAACTTGGCACTTTTTGGTCTTTTGCATATTCTTTATCTGCATCAGAAAAAACATTGTTGTCCGTTTTTGGGTCATACGCACCATGTGTATGAGCGATAGCAACTTGTTTGTCATCAGTCTTTCGTGTATCTACACCTTTATCATTTCCTATATCTGGAACTATGTATGTATAAAATGTTATTCCTCCTTCTTTAACTTCAATAATTCTTGTGCCAAATTCGGCATTTTTTGATATTGATAAAGGATTGTAATTTTTTCCGAAGTCATGTACCGCTTGAAATGGTGTTTTAAACAAATCACCCGGTAGTAATCCTGTAGGATCTTTTGCGACAATGGGATTATTCGCCGAGTAATGATAGACATTCCACGGTCTTTGCTCTTCCCACAAAGGGTCGGTGCTTAGAAATCTGCCTGTCTCTGTTTCATATTTGCGAACACCGAAGTCACCGAGATCACATTCGCTGTCTTTCTCCTTGCTAATATACGAAAGTCGGTCGGAAGATAGCTGAACACTTTTTATCAATGATTCTAAGCATTATCGTTGAGATTAATATTAGAATCATACATATGAATGCTAAAAAATATTAGCAATTTTATTGTTTGGACTTTTCTCCCTTCATAGATTTTTCTCCTTTTTTAGATTGTTCACGCTTTGTGTTTACCATGCAAAGTGGGAAATTAGTACGGGAAATTAGTACACATCCTTTGCAAAGCATCCAAGACTTCAGGATGTTGAACAAAGAGAGTAGAAAGTACCTTTATGTCATTGTTATGCTGTATAATATCTTCACTTAGCGAAGGCACAACTTCATATTCTAATGAAGAAATTAACTCCGCACTCAAAGTTTCAAGATTTAAAGCATCAGTAAAAAAAGGTATATCGTTGTAAGATTTTTTTAGACGTAAAATTAATTCTATATCTAAAGTATCATTTAATCTAAAATACAATGTTATGTGTGTAATACGAGTATGGGGAATTCCCCAATAATACGCTCTTGGTTGACAGCCGATCTGAGATAGTATAGTGCCTAACGGCATTTCATGGTTTTTAATTTCAAGAGATAAATTCTGCGTGCGTTCATAAAGAGAGTCACATTGTTCTTTTGCATGTAATTCATGAGTAATGACTATGTTTGTTGTACACAAAAGAAGAATAATAGTACATAAGTAATAGGTTTTTTTTATCAACGAGAATATTTCAATTGAAGTATTATTTTTTTTCATACGTACCTCCATTATTTTGAACATATATTGACATACCTGTATCATTTTGGTCTAAAATTTTGGCTACACCTTTTGATTTTAAATTAGTTGGAATATCTGCTATACTCAAATTTTTGGGTTTACCTCCTACAGCCATCATCCCTACTGAAAATTGAAAACCAAGATTTGTTACGGCTTGATCCTCGCCAACTTTTAATTGATTGTTAGCGAATGTTCTCGCTGCTTCAACATCATTTATCTCAACTGCAACTCGATTACCGTCTCCCGCTGTGACGAAATGAATAGCCCCCTGTTTGCCATAGAGTGCAAGTTTTAGAATGTCGTCCGCTGAGGCTGTCGTTGGTTGTCCATAGGGTGTATGATTATGTATAGAAACATCTACATCACTGACACTTATAGTAGCCTCACCTTCGTTTCCCCGAACTATGTCACTCATCTTTATACTACCGTCGGCTTGATTGACTCCTGTAGCAGCAAACTCAATTTTCTTTTCTTTGTTTTGCTCTGCAAGTGTTTCTATTTGTGTCACAGTTTCTTGAACTTTTTGAGCTGCATTATTTACCTCTTCCTCTCCTAAACCTGAAGGATCTCTGAAAATCAGTGGATTATTCCCGCAATAATGAAATGGAGTCTGACCTCTGTACTTCTCCCACAAAGGGTCGGTGCTTAGAAATCTGCGGTTATTTCAGATCACATAATTACTTGATATACAAGATGTTCTGAATAGAATATTCACTGAATACCACGGATAACTCGGAATAACCGGAATGAAAAAAAATGTCGTATGCTCGTATCTGATTGTCAGTATTTAGAATAGAGATTTTTTTGTCAATAATATCAAAGTGTAAATTACCTTCAGAATCTTTTATGAAATCTTGACAAAGATCAATACGTAAACTCAGTAAATCTTTTAAAAGGATTTCGCATCTATATTCTAAACTACCTTTTTCAATACATGAAAATGCGATCCTAAACACTAAATTACTAAGAGAAATATTTTCTATAGATATTGCTTCAATAAATATTTTCTCGATTGTGAGTTTTTCAGTCATATCGGTACGGATAAGTAAACAATGATATGTTAACTGCTATATAAAATTTGTCTTGATTCTTTATATAGTATGAGGTTTTTGTATTCATCACTTATTCGTTTGTTATTGTCAATTATTTTTTATCACTTGGGGGAGGTTCTTCTCTCTTTATGACTTCATTTTTTCTTGAATTATGAATCAACTCTTGGTCACGCGTTGCCCTCATTTCACCCTCTTCTGTTTTTATAAGTTTTTCTCCATTATTAGTTCTTTGACCTGTAATTGGGTCATATCTGGGTTTTGTAACTCGAACAACTTCACCTTCCGGTTTTATCCAAACAGTTGATTTGTCCTCGTGTACGTACTCTTTGTATTTAGCTCCTTCCTTACTCTTTTCTTGAAACCCAGCATCTTCTAAAGCTTGCTTTGCTTCTTTGTCTGACAAGCCATCTAAATCAGGTACTTCACCTACAGCACCAACTTCAACCTGTCCGGTTGTCATTGTTGTACCCAGAGCTTGAATAATCGCAGGTCTTATTGCTCCGCTTTGTAACATTCCACCAAATTGTTCAACGCTCCTTTGTATGTCTATTAATAACCTATAAGCACCTCTTAAAACACCAATACCAGACAGAGGATTTTTCCCATCGGGATCTTTTGCGACTATGGGATTATTCGCCGAGTAATGATAGACATTCCACGGTCTTTGCTCTTCCCTCAGCGGATCAACGCTTAGAAATCTGCCTGTCTCTGCTTCATATTTGCGAACACCGAAGTCACCGAGATCACTTTCGCTGTCTTTCTCCTTGCCAATATACGAAAGTCGGTCGGAAGAGTACTAAAACTAACATTATCACAATGCTTCAAAATCACTTTTCATTCTATGCCGTACAATTGGATAAATGCGTTACCGATGTATGTGTTGAAAACGTTGAGTTAATACGCAACACACCTTTTTTGTATTGAGCCACTTGCTCTATAGTTTCTCCACATAGTCCATGATTGTACTTTATCGAGTGAATCTTCCGTAGTTTTGAAAAAAAAACGTCGCATACATACTTAAAAAGATGTTGTCATGAGCAAAGAAGTTTTGAATTTCAATTCGCTAGTCTCGCTTGTAGAGCAAACCCATCTGCACTTTCAGCAGCAAGCGGTGAAAGCCGTGAATGTATCACTAACGATTCGCAATTATTTGATTGGATTTTACTTGGTAGAATTTGAGCAAAAGGGCGAAGACAGGGCGGCTTATGGCGAAAAATTATTGAGAAGTATTAGCGATAAACTTTCAACGAAAGGATTAAGTGAAACCAATTTAAAGTTGGCGAGGCAGTTTTACCAAACCTATCCACAGATAGGTGGCTTATTGAAATCTAATTTTCTTGATTTCTTACCTGTTTCAATAAGTCAGTCATCATCTGACTTGTTGCAAAGTATTGAAAACAAATCAATTGAAATAAGTCAGACGGCGTCTGACTCATTGAGAATAGATCAAAATCCTGCAAAAACGGATAACTATTACAAGCAAATTTTGGAGCGAATCTCGTTTTCGCATTTTGTTGAACTCATGAAAATTGAAGACAACACCAAAAGGACGTTTTATGAGTTGCAAACATTAAAAACTACACTCTCTGTAAAAGAACTCAAACGACAAATTAATACCCTAGCATACGAGCGTGTTGGCATGTCTTCCAATACTGAACTTGCTTTAGAACATTTACAAAGTAAAATTGAACCGGCGAACACAAATGATGCGATTAAATCAATTTACACTTTTGATTTCTTGGGTTTGAAATCAGATAAATTGTTAGAAGAAAAAGAGTTAGAAAGCTTATTGCTCGATCATTTGCAAGAATTTATTCGGGAGTTGGGATATGGTTTCTGTTTTGAATATCGCCAAAAGCGTTTATTGTTTGATGATGAATACTTTTTTGCAGATCTGGTTTTTTACCACCGCATTTTAAAATGCCACGTAATTATTGAGCTAAAAGTAGATGCCTTTAAGCACGAATACCTTTCTCAACTCAATACCTATGTTGCCTATTACAATGCCAATGTAAAGCGAGAGGATGATAATCGTGCCATTGGCATTTTACTCTGTACAGAAAAAGGAAAACAATTGGTAGAATACGCCACGGCAGGAATGGACAATAATTTATTTGTGTCGAAATATTTATTGCAGCTTCCTAAAAAAGAAGAATTGGCGGCATTTATTCAAAAAGAATTACAAGCATGGAAATAGAAATAATGAAAAAAGATATTTGTATGAATTGGGAAATGGTGAAACTTGGTGATGTTTTAACTTGCGGTTTATGCTTTGTGATTTTTTCATAGCTTATTTCTACAATCCTTAATCTTTCATTGTTAGACGTTTAGTTTTTCTTTTAGCTCTTCAATGTCAATGTTGTAATTTGTAATGATTCGATTGTAAATGTTGATAATATCTTCAATGTAAAAGTCCTCAACGTGTTTTACTTTCAAAATTATTTCTGGTAATCTATCAGATGACAACTTTTTGTACTGATTTATGGATGGTAAATGCTCAGTCTCTGATTCTATAAGTAACATTAACTGTATATCCTCATTTCTCTCTTCTATGGTAAGAATATTTTCTAATATGTACCGCAGTGTACCAAGAAAATCACTTATAGTGTCAATATAATCTTTAGCTGCCTTTGCTATCGTAGCTTTTGTGTTGTAAATATAGTAGTTTCTTTTAAACATTTTTTTTCTTTATATTATAGAATAACTTGAGTAAAATTAGATTGCTAATAGTCAATACTATAGAATCGAAATTCATGAAGGCAATCGTTGCTTTCGAACAAAACTTTTGTTAATAATCAAGAACCTATCATTTTCCCAATAATTAGTTCATCATGATCATTCTCAATCATAATCCATGTGAATGTATTGTCAAATATATAATATTCGAAATAAGGTAAATTGTCCAATAATAATCTCAGCGAATAGTAGTTTGTGAGATATATTGGTAACGCTCCCGTAGCTTCTTCATCAAGTTCCGGAACAAAATAAAAAAACTTTTCTTGCAATAGTGAAGATACTATCTCATATTCATTAATAGCGTCGTGGGACTCTATATAAAATAAATTCTCATTGAGACCAAGCCACCAAACTCTTGGATTTCCAATAATAAACGTTGTTTCAGCAGTTTGTATTATTGCTTTAGCTTCGTCATTGTCAATCTTTTTACATGTAAAATGAAAATTACCACTACATAATTTAATTCTACACTGTTCTATTTCAGATTGTAAATCGTACATACGTTATATAATTAAATTAACATTGTTTCTTGTCAGACCTTGATGGGTGTTGCTGTCCATCATGTGTTATGTTTCCTCTACCCGAGCCTCCCTGATTTCGTTTTCCTCCTTGTTGCCAGCCACTCACTCTGCGATTTAGCACCTCCATTTTTATCAATATTTTGTTGCTCACGCCCTCTTATTGCATCAGAGTTAGCTGAAGATCTGACAGGTATGATTATTTGCCATGCATAATTTTCAGTACACAACAATCACTTTTGCGAATATGAATATACGGTACACCCCCCATATAACCATAGCCCTTTTTTACGGGTATTTTCCCTTCAAGCTCCCAGACTTTTTTATCTTTACTTTCTGTTATGATGAGAGGAAAATACCGTGTTTCATGCATACCAAAATACCGAAGTAACAAAATTTGACCAATTTGTTGGGCTGTTGCACTATCAGGCACAATATCCGTCGAAGACGGTCTGACTGCATAGAGGTTGATGTCTAATGATGTATAAAGAAAAACAATAAGAAATGCACTAATGATTTTTTTCATCGTTTAGCCTCAATTTTTGACTGTTATAAATATAAGGAATTGGACGATCATCGTTCTTTGGTGTTTCGGGTTTTACGGCAATTTCCCATCAGGATCTTTTGCGACTATGGGATTATTTGCTGAGTAATGATAGACATTCCACGGTCTTTGCTCTTCCCACAAAGGGTCGGTGCTTAGAAATCTGCCTGTCTCTGTTTCATATTTGCGAACACCGAAGTCACCGAGATTACTTTCGCTGTCTTTCTCTTTGCCAATATACGAAAGTCGGTCAGAAGATAGCTGCCCGCCGCCCGAGCGAAGAATAGTTCCGAATGGCTCATATTCATTCCAATCGTAGAGCGAACCATCGGCGGTGAGGACGACTCTTGTACTTCCCACATTGTCTTGGATGCGATAGCGTTTGTCGCCATTGGGTAAGAGTGAGAGAAAAGGCACATCACCCGCGCCATCATTGTTATAGGTGTAGTGAGGAGCAACTCGTCCAATCTTCCATAAATTTTCTAACTTTGCTTTACTATGAATACAATGGTGTAAAAGAATGAAAAAGAAAGTACTCATTATAGGTGCCGGTTTTGCAGGTATTGGCGCAACGATACAAGCTATTGAACAAGGATGTGATGTTCTTGTTATTGAAGGTCGTCCCTATATCGGTGGGCGTGCCCGCTCCTTTATTGATAAAGACACGGGAGAGATTATTGATAATGGGCAGCATGTTATGATGGGTTGCTATGGTGCTGTGCTCCATATTCTCCGCCGCCTTGGAACGGAGCAATTATTGTATAGACAAAAGGCATTATCGGTTACTTTCTTTGACCAAAACGGCGAGGCAGATATTCTGGATGCCGGACATTTACCGGGGAAATTGGGTATTGCTGCGGGGATTCTGGGGCTGAAAAAGTTATCATGGCAATCACGTATGCAAGCATTAATGTTTGCTGTGCGTTTACGTTTGATGAAAAAACAGTCGGTGGGAGAAACATCTCTGGAATTTTTGCGCCGTATGAATCAAACCGAAGAGAGCATCCGGCGTTTATGGGAGCCGCTTATTCTTGCCACCTTAAATGCGCATCCTTCTACTGCGGATGCCACATTATTGATTGAGGTTTTGCAACGTGCTTTTTTTGGCGGTCGGGAAGCATCGCAAATGCTTATACCACGCAATGGTTTGTCAGAATTGTTAGCACCCTTTGTGCCCTATGTCCAATCTCATGGTGGTCAGGTGATGCTTTCCACTTCGGTTGAGTCCTTGAAGTATCATGCGGAGACATCCACAGTTTCTGTTATTGCGGAAGGCAAAGAATATCATGCAGATACCATTATCAGTTGTATTCCTTCATTTGCTCTTCAAAGGATAGCGTCGCCGTCATTGCTTGGAGAACATACATATTCTCTGCTCGGAGACATGGTTTTTTCGCCTATTGTGTCATTGTATTTGTGGTTCGATCGTGATTTTATGGGAGATATACGCTTTTGTGCATTATTGCAAACCGTGACACAATGGGTATTTAACCGTCGTCTATTGTGTGAATGTTCGGATGAATTACGGGAACAATATCCGGGGCATATTGCGCTGACTATCAGTGCGGGCACTCAGATTGTCGGCGAGCAGGCAGAAAGTGTGGTTGCTTTATGTCTGGAGGAATTACGACGTTGTTTTCCGGGGGCATCTGATGCAACATTACTCTCATGGAAAGTGATTAAAGAAAAACAGGCAACTTTTTTAGCCATACCACCAATTGAGGCACGTCGCCCCGAACAGAAAACTCATGCGAAGAATTTTTTTCTTGCGGGAGATTGGACCAAAACGGGGTTGCCGGCAACATTGGAAGGAGCGGCGCAAAGCGGTATTGATGCGATTGTGTATGCCCATAAACAATGACGATGAGAAAGTGTTGCGTATATTTCAAACTGATTGTCACGTGATGGTCGTATTTTTGCACATTGATAAGCTCAAAAAAGTGGTATTGATTGGCACACTGCATCGTTGAACATCACATTTGTCAATGATGTATAACCTCACCATCACTTTAATCAGAGTATAATTCGGCATGAAAACTGCAATGTGCCGAGACAGTCGGTGATTAGAAAGGGCATTGAACGATTAAGTATAAGCGATTTATTGTGTTGTACTTCATCGGATGTCTTTTGGGTTGTATGCTTGGACTTATGCAAAGAGTCATCATTCGATTGCTTCTTTCCACAATACGTGGAAAGGGTAACGATGCAAGAGCAGATAATCGCGCCATACACACTATGGCACACAAATAGTGGTCACAGCGACGACAAAACAGAACAATCCCATTATTCATAGATAAAACAAATACGTGTATCTCTCGAAAATAGAAATCGCGGGCTTCAAATCTTTTGCCCTCAAAACATCTCTTAACCTTACCGAAGGGCTGATAGCGGTCGTTGGTCCGAATGGTTGCGGAAAAACGAATATTGTTGATGCCGTTCGTTGGGCTTTAGGAGAGCAGAAAACCTCCGTTTTACGTTCTGACAGCATGGAAAATGTCATTTTTAATGGCTCGAAGATGCGTAAACCCCTCGGCATGGCAGAAGTATCGCTCACCATCCAAAACAATAAACATATTTTGCCTTTGGAATACAATGAAGTCACCATAACTCGGCGATTGTTTCGCAATGGTGAAAGTCAGTATTTATTGAATAAAACGCAATGTCGTTTGAGGGATATTGTTGATTTGTTTATGGATACGGGCATGGGCGCCAATGCTTATTCCGTGATTGAGTTAAAAATGGTGGAGCAAATCCTGAGCGATCGCGCCAATGATAGGCGCACTTTGTTTGAAGAAGCTGCGGGGATAACCAAGTATAAATCACGCCGTAAAGAAGCCTTGCGTAAACTTGATGCCGTGCAGCAAGATTTGTCACGTGTGAATGATATTGTTGTTGAAGTGCAAAAAGTGGTGGCATCGCTTGGCAGACAAGCCGACAAAGCTCGATTGTACAATGAAGTTTCTCAAAAATTGCAGATTGTGGATTTGGGGCTTTTGCGCTATGATTATGCGCAAGCATCTTCCGGCATAGAAAGTATTCGTAAAGAATTTAGTGAGTATTCTGCGCAGCGCGATGAATTGCATAAACAATTGGAGCAAGCCGAGCAAACTTTGGCTGAATTGGAAGGCGAGCAAGAAACAGCCAATTATGAATTATTGCAAATCACTGAACAAGAAAGCGGTTATGCACGCACCCAAGCACAATTGCAACAGAATCTTGCCGTTGCCCAAGAGCGACAATCATCACTTATACGTTCCCAAGAGCGTTTAAGCCGAGAGCAAGAAGAATCCCAGCGTTCTCATTCAACACTTGTGGATGCTTTGTCAAGAACTTCCGAGCGTTTTGAAATAGTAAAGCAATCTTTGTCAGAAGCGGAAGAGTCCTTTACCGTAAAGCGCAGTGAACGCGATACCCATTTTACTGCCGTACAGCAATTACGCAATGATGTGCGTGCCGCCGACCATGAACGTGAGCAGGCAACTCGTCGCTATTCTGACCAAAAGGTGAGACAAGAACGTACAGCCGAACGTATTGCGGGTTTACAAAGACGCATCACCGAACTCTCTCACGAATCGCGCCAAACCGAGCAATCCTTAGAGCAAATCAGCCAACAACTCCACTCCCAAGAAGAGCGTTTGTCGGGATATGAGGCAGCGGTAAAAGAAGCCGAACAATCGCGCACGCAAGCACAGCATACGCAGCAAGAGTTGCGTCATCGTATTGAAGAAAAAAATACACTTCTGGCTGATAAACGCAATGCACTCACGCATAAAAAAGCCACTCTCGACTTTTTGACAGGACTTGTGGATACTTCGGAAAGTTCACGTTTTTTGATGAGTACCGGCGATTGGAAGCCCACTGCCGAAAAAGCCGTACTTGCTGAACTTATCGGTGCTGATGATGATGTGCGCATTGCCCTTGAAGCTGCTTTAGGTGAGTACGGACGTTGTTTTGTTGTCAATACGCGCCAAGAAGCCGAACAAGCAATTCAGCTATTGGGAGCAAAAGAAAAAGGGAAAGCGCAATTTCTTTGTCGCGATTTAATTCGTGATACACCGGCTCCGGCGGCTTTGCACAATAATGACGATATAGTAGGATGGGCAAGCGAAATTGTTCGTACCGATGATGAATTACGCAAAGGTTTACGGGCTTTATTCGGTAAAACAGCTATAGTGCGTACTGCCGACATTGCTTACTCTCTTGTGCAATCCGGTACTGCGGATGTTGCTATTACCGTGCGCGGCGAAGTATATCATGCTGCGGGAACGGTGCGCGGTGGGTCTGTTGCAAAAACCGAAGGTATGGCGGTCGGTAAAAAAGAACAAATCCATAATTTGTCGGCGGCGATTGAAGAACTCAATAATGAAAGTGCCGCATTACAAAAAGAACTTACCGATATTCGTGCTGAATTGCAACGTATTGATATACGAGTCTATGACGATGCTGTCAGAAAAGCTTCAAATGAAAAAAATAGTTTTGAACAATCCTTAGTGTCATTGCGTATGCGCAAAGAAGGGTTGGAAAGTGCCCGCCAAAAACAATATAGCGTTGCGGAAGGTTTAGAAAAAGAAATTGAGCAACAACAGATTGAAATTCAGACAGCAGAAAAACATTGTGAGCAGGCACTTGTTGAAATTGAACAAACTTCTCAAATCAAGAATACACTTTCCGACACATTGCGTGGTCATGAAGCGGAACTTGCCGTTGCCGAACAAAAAGTGCGCGAAGCAGAATTGCGGGCTGTGCAATTAAGAGCTGAAGAAAAATCCTTGCTTGCCGATTTACAGCGTTTGGATGCACAGATACGTGCTGCAGAGCGCAGAACGGGATCGCGTGATGAAGAATCAGGACAAACAACGGTTGCGCTCTCCGATTTAGAAAGAGAAATACGAACACTGCAAACCGAACTTGATGCAATCACCACACAAAAAAATGCAATTCAACAACAGCGGGAAATCATTGCTCAAAAAGTTGCCGAGCTGCGAACTTCATTCCACTCTTATGGCGATGAAACACGTTCGCTGCGCAATAATTATGAACGCACAACAGAAAATATGCATAAAAAAGAATTGCAATTGCATGATTTGACTGTGAGAGTAGAAGGAGTAATTAAAAGAGCGGATGAAGATTTTAAAATTTCCGTAGAAGAGTTACAGCAACCGCTGGATGAAGAGTTTAATGTGGAACAAGCAAAATCGGATGCCGATAAATATCGTTCACGCCTCAAATCCTATGGTAATGTCAATTTTCTTGCACTCGAAGAATATGAAAAAGAAAATGCTCGTCTTGAATTTTTACAAACACAGTATAATGATTTAATTGCATCCGAAAATACATTAAAAGAAACAATTGATGAAATAAATACTACGGCAAAAGAACAATTTAATGCGACTTTTGATCAAGTGAGGGGGCATTTTAAAACACTGTTTGCTTTATTGTTTAATGAACAAGGCGAAGCAGATATTGTGCTTGAAGAAGGCGATCCGCTCGAGGCACCATTAACCATTACTGCGAAGCCCCCGGGCAAAAGACCGCAGCATATAGAATTGCTTTCAGCCGGTGAAAAAACATTAACGGCAATTGCATTGCTCTTTGCTATTTATTTGGTAAAACCAAGTCCATTCTGTATTCTCGACGAGGTAGATGCCCCGCTTGATGATGCGAATATTGAGCGTTATTTGCAATTAATTCGCAAATTTTCCGAAAACACACAATTTTTGGTTGTCACGCACAATAAAAAAACAATGGAAGCAGCGGATGTATTATTCGGTGTGACACAAGAAGAAGAAGGTGTTTCCCGTGTGGTTTCTGCACGATTTGCCGATGCACCGACAGAAGCAAGTGTATTACAATAATCATTATACGATTTATGTGCATCATACTGTCATTATGCGCTTAATCAGATTGTAGTATGATATAAATTCTCATTGATTCATAATAAGGAATTGAATATGTCACAACAACGCGGACCCGTATCGCAATTTATTGAACATCATTATTTGCATTTTAATGCGGCTGCATTGATGGATGCAGCAAAAGGGTATGAACAGCATTTAGCCGAAGGCGGTGCAATGATGATAACTCTTGCAGGAGCAATGAGTACTGCCGAGCTTGGTAAATCGCTCGCAGAAATGATTCGCCAAGATAAAGTGCAAATTATATCATGCACCGGCGCAAACCTTGAAGAAGATATTATGAACCTTGTGGCTCATTCGCATTACAAACGTGTGCCTCATTATCGTGATTTATCACCGCAAGATGAATGGGATTTATTGGAAAACGGTTTTAATCGCGTGACCGATACTTGTATTCCCGAAGAAGAAGCATTTCGCCGTATTCAAAAACATATATTTAAGCAATGGAATAATGCTCAACAAAATGGCGAGCGATTTTTTCCTCATGAATACATGTATAAAATGTTATTGAGCGGAGAAATGGAACAATATTATGAAATTGACCCAAAAGATTCATGGATGATTGCCGCCGCAGAAAAAAATCTGCCTATTATTGTCCCGGGTTGGGAAGATTCAACAATGGGTAATATTTTTGCTTCGTATTGTTTTACCGGTGAATTACAACCCTCTATTATGAAATCCGGTATTGAGTATATGACATGGTTGGCTCAATGGTATATTGATAATGCGAAAAAAACGCAAAAAGGCATAGGGTTTTTCCAAATTGGCGGTGGTATTGCCGGTGATTTCCCTATTTGTGTTGTGCCGATGCTTCATCAAGATTTAGAGATGGATAATGTGCCGTTTTGGTCATATTTCTGCCAAATAAGCGATTCTACCACAAGCTATGGTTCTTATTCCGGTGCTGTTCCCAATGAAAAAATTACATGGGGTAAATTAGGTATCGAAACGCCTCGCTTCATTGTGGAATCTGATGCTACTATTGTGGCTCCATTGATTTTTGCTTGGTTGCTACGTTGGTAAAACGTCTATGATACACATAAAATCAGTCAAAGGTTTTCCGATTCTCGGGAGACCTTTTTTTATTTTGACATGACATAATGCACAGAAGTATTTTGTAGTTTTGCAGAAACGTTATTCTTTGGGGATTACTTTATGGATTCAGTGCAAGAGCCATCTACTTCAACCAAGAAGTATATTCGAATAGAAATTGAAGATCAAGGACCTGGCATTAGCGAAGCAGATATGAAAAAGCTCTTCGGGAAATTTGCCAGATTATCGGCGCAGCCAACGGGCGGAGAACATTCCACAGGTTTGGGGCTTTCGATTGTCAAAAAATTAGTGGAAGCAATGAATGGACGTGTATGGTGCGAATCGGAACCGGGAAAAGGAGCGAAGTTTATTGTGGAATTACCTGCGGTTGTGAGCGAAAATAAACCATCGGCTATATAACGGAGAGTTGTTGTTTCCATTCACGATAGCCAAGATATGCCATGGCGGTGAGAATGATAAACAGTATGACAAAGCTGTAATAACCTTTGTACCAGTAAATAAGGCAATATGCGGAGTCTGCCATTATCCACCACAACCAATTGTCAATTTTCTTTTTTGCTTGAAGTATTTGTGCTGTGACGCTCATCGCAAAGCAAAGCGAATCATAATAGGGGATATCGGCATCGCTGTATATGTCTAAAAACAATCCTACGAGCGCACCTGCGCATAGTGTGAATACTATTGCTATGAACCGATGGTATGGGGTAAGTGCCGTAATCTCCGATTCCGGGGATGCTGCTGTGTGTGATTGCCGCCACCATTGCCATGCCCCATATATACATGTCGCAAGATATATCACTTGCAGCGCGGTATCTGCATATAATTTGCCTCGCAATGTTACAATGCCAAAGAGTATTGTGCTTATGCCCAGAGCAGCCCAGCACCACATTGAGCGACGTATGGTAAGCCAAACACCGACCAATGCCAATACGGAACTTATGACTTCTTCCATTGAGAGTGACATGAACATCTTCAGACAAAAAAAAGCCCCGTAAACGCATATCGTAAACGAGGTTATACATACTTTGATAATTGTGAACAGTTGAAGTACGCCCGAGTGGATTCGAACCACTGGCCCACAGCTTAGAAGGCTGTTGCTCTATCCGACTGAGCTACGGGCGCATCATTATGTACGCAAATACATCTGCAAAATTAACATGGTTTCTATGCTTGGCAATACTTTTTGTTCAATTTTTTTATTCTGTGTTATTATTTCGAGAGAATAACGAATTCAGTTCTTCTGTTTAAGGACTTGCCTTCTTCGGTAGAATTATCTGCAATTGGAACCGTTTCACCATAACCGATTGCCGTTATTTTTTCAGCAGTAATGCCACGTTTTATCAGTTCTTGTTTCACGGCATCGGCGCGCTTTTGGGAAAGTTTTTTGTTATACTCTGTGTCCTTGGTTTTATTGGTATTATCAGTATGACCGCGCACTTCAATTTTCATATTGGGTAACACTTTCATCAATGTGGTGATATTATCTAAAGCGGGTTTTGATTCAGGTTTTACGGTGGCTTTATCGGTGTCGAAATAGACATTTAACAAAGCTATGGAGCCAATGTCGGGAGTGTTATCATAGGTAAACTCGCTTGTAATGGGTTTGCTGTTGGGCGGACACAAACGCATAGTAACTTTGTGCATTCCATAATCGGGTGGCGTAAATTCAAGCACATAATAATTACGCAAGCGGCGGTATATATCATCAAAAGCATCGTCAAACTCTTCGGTGCCGTAAATACGGGTATAAGAACCGCCTGTGGCAGCAGCAATATCGCGCAAATAGGATTCGTTCACACCATAACCAAAGTCAACGGCGCATACGGCAATACCATTGCGTTTGGCAAAAGCAAGTGCAGAATCTTTTGAGATTTTCGATGAATTGTCCGAGCCATCGGTAAAGACTATAACTGCTTTTTTTACATATCCTTTGGTGGTCATTAACTCTTTTACACCGGAGGCAATACCGTCTGCAATCGCCGTATATCCTCCAAAACCCATAAGTCCATTTTTTTGTAATCTTCCCAATAAGTCGGCTTTTGATGTTGTTAAAGGTGCTTCTGTCACTGTTTTATCATCATATTTTACCAAGCAAACAGCATCTTCATCTTTTTTCTTATTGATGATTATTTCGGCAGCTTCCTGAATTTTACGAGCACGTTCATCGCCCATAGAGCCGCTATGGTCCATAACAATAGCCAAAGCATGAGGTTCTGTGTCTTTGAGAGTTTTTTCACTAATCTTAAATTTCATCGGACGTTTATTGCCTTCAAACTCATCGGTAACTTCACACCAGATAGAGGAAAACTTTTTGTCTGCGGCTCCTGTATAATATGTGCCTATAGAATCAACTATATGGGCATACACTCTTACTTTACTTGGGTCGGACACGTCCACACGCGTGACAGGATTGCCTGAGACAGTGGTGTTTGCGCCATAACTTTGCGTCGAACGAATAAAAGAGGGCTTGTATCCGACAGGTGCCGGTTTGTCATTCGGGTCTGAATTTTCCTTGTAAGATGAGTTAGAGTTCGGAACACAAGACCAGACATAAGTACATAGCACAGTGAGCAGAAAAAAGGAAAGATATTTGTTCATAAGACAATCGAAAAGTGATAAAGAACATAATACACGGTATTTTTGCGGTAAAATTACTATAAAAATTTATTATGCCGCAAAGAAGACTTCATTCCGTGCGAATATCTGCAAAAGATAGCACTGCAAGATCCGTGGAAGCGCAAAAGCAAACCATCACCAGAAAGCGTCTCTGGATTGGATTGATGATTGGTGCTGTTGTTATGATATTTGTACTATTTAGCCGCTATGGAGTGATGACACATATTACTTTGCGTTCCGAGAGTGCAGAATTGGAACAGAAAGTTATGACCTTGCGTAAACATAATGACTCCTTGCGCTCGGTCATTAATACATTGCTGCGTGACACTGCTGAAATAGAGAGAATAGCACGAGAACATTATGGCTTCATTAAGCCCGGAGAAACCGTGTATATACTTGAAAAAAAATAGGAAATAGTGCAGTGCCGATGATGAAGTCATTCCTTCGGTAGAAAGTAGTGAAAATCATCATGATATGTGTTTTTTAGCGAATCTGTACTCATAATTATGGCAGAGTACATCATAGTATAGCCGTGCTGTGATAATCGCACAAACAAGATAGTTGGTGTGGAAAAGAACAATTATCATGGAGTCGGTCAAAATCAGTTCGTAATTTTGCACAACGTATGTATGTTACACTATCGTAATCGTTCATTCAATGGAAACACAATATCGCGTCTTACTGTATTATAAGTTTGTTCCGGTGGATAATCATGAACAACTTGCAGCCGAGCACTTAGAGTACTGTAAAAATTTAGGTGTACTCGGCAGAATTTTAATTGCACCTGAAGGAATCAATGGGACTCTTTCGGGTACATTTGAGCAAACGGAAGCATATATGAATTACCTGCGTTCCGATTCGCGTTTTGCCGATACGGAGTTTAAGATAGACACAGTGGATGTGCAGCCATTTCACAAAATTTTTGTCAGAGCTAAAGCTGAATTGGTAACATTTCGTTTAGAAGATGATGTGAAGCCCTATGAGATGACCGGAAAGTACCTTAATGCCGAAGAGTTCTATAAAGCATTGAAAGAAGAAGAGGTTATTGTCATAGACGGTCGCACGGATTATGAGTATGAGGTAGGGCATTTTCATAATGCAATCTGTCCGCCTGTAAGCTCTTTCCGTGAATTTCCCGAATGGATACGGTCGGAATTTGGTGATAAAAAGCATAAAAAGATACTAACATATTGTACCGGCGGGATACGTTGCGAAAAATTAACTGCTTTTATGGTCAAAGAAGGATTTACGGATGTGTATCAGCTTGAAGGAGGAATTGTTAAGTATGGCAAAGATGAAAAAGTGCGTGGTGCTTTATGGGAAGGTTTGTGTTATGTTTTTGACGAGCGCATCACTGTCCCGATAAATCACACCGATGAGGGCAATATTGTTGTCGGCAGATGTTATCATTGCGGTACAGAAACAGATACATACATAAATTGTGCGAATATGTATTGTAACAGGCAACATTTAACATGTGAGAAATGTCTGCTTGAACATGAGCATTGTTGTTCGGATACTTGTAAGGAATCAACTCATAAGAAAAAAGAGTATGTGGACTATGTTGTTGATTTGCGTAATAAAGCGGTAACAGCATAAAAAAAAGCGGAAGTTTCTGAATGAATCTTCCGCTTTTTAGTTTCGTAGCGGGGCTAGGACTTGAACCTAGAACCTTCGGGTTATGAGCCCGACGAGCTACCAATTGCTCCACCCCGCGATAGTATTATGCAGCGAAATTACGAAAAAAAAACATACCGACCATGAAAATTTATAGAAGAGTTATAGAGACAGGAAAGTGGCTTAACAAGTTGATTTATGATAACGCATTGAGTTATTGACTGATAGTCATAGTAAGGTTGGCTTCATATTTTCATTGTCTTTCGCATTATGGAAAGAAGAAAATGTGTATTTTTGCAACCCTTGACTCTGACGGGTATCATCTCGGCATTAATCAAGACGGATGTCGCTCCTTTGTGCGACGCAATTATAGAGTTTAATCATTTTTTAGTTCACGCATTAGTTACTAATCGTTATGTCAGAAGAAATCACGATCACCGATGGAATGCCGACGGAACAACCCGTACAGGCAGAAACAACAACGGAAACAGTTCCTGTCGTTGAAGAGCAAGTAGTAGTGGAAGTGCCTGTTGCCGAACAAGCAGCAGCAGTTCAAGAAACAGCATCAGAAAGCACAACACCGGTTGTCATTGCAATACCAACACCGGAAGAAGCCGCTGCTGCCGAAGCTGCACGTATTGCAGCAAAAGAAGAACGCGAGAGAAAAAGAGCAGAAGAACAAGCTCGTCGCCAAAAAGAACAAGAAGAACGTGCTGCCGCACGTCAAAAAGAACAAGAAGAACGTGCTGCAATATTTGCGGAAATAGAACAGATTAAAGCAAATAATGCAACCCTTATTGTAAAAGTTCTTGAAAAAGTCAAAGGCGGACTTCGTGTAGATTATAAAGGATTGCGTCTTTTCTTGCCTACGTCGCACACTACTTTAAAAAGGATTTCTGATGATGCCGATTTAGCAGGGCTTATAGGCACAGATATTACAGTCCATGTCATTGATGCCAAATTAGATGAGCAAGGACGCACTGCTGTTGTCGTTTCCCGCAAAAAAATTATCGAAGAAGAATTTTATGCACTCGTTAAGCCCGGAGATACCGTCACAGGTACAGTTTCCGCTGTTTCTGCTTTCGGCGTATTCTTGGAATTTAATGGCATGGAAGGACTTATTCATGTTTCCCGTTTATCTCAACAAAGAGTAGCAGATCCTACAACCCTCTATAAACGTGGCGACACCTTAGAAGCAAAAGTAATTTCCGTTGATAAAGAAAAAAATCGTATTTCGCTCAGTCGCCGTGAATTTGAACCATCACCATGGGAGGGTGTGGCTGAGAAATTCCCGGTAGGTCTCCGTGTCAATGGTAAAGTAAAACGACTCACAGATTTCGGAGCTTATATTGAAATTGCACCGGGTGTTGAAGGGTTACTTCGCAATGCGGACATTACTTGGGCGCGTCGCATAGCCCATCCATCTGAAGTGATTAGCGCAGGTCAAGAAATCATGTTACAAATACTTGCTACGGATGAAGCAAAAAAACGTGTTACTCTCGGCTATAAGCAAACATTGCCTAATCCTTGGACAACAATTGCAAGCACATACCCCGTAGGAACGGAACTGCAAGTCTCATTATCGCAGAATACGCCGAAAGGTCTTGTTGTTCGTGTAAGTGATGATTTGGAAGGATTTATGCCTCGCGGCAGAATGGGCGGATTTGCATCAAAACTATCGTCACTTGTTCCCGGTGATACTATCGAAGCTGTTGTTATTGATGTTGATGGCGCGGATGAAACATTTATTCTTGCTCCCAAAGATACATCATATCCCGAAGGAGAAGCACCACCCGCAGCTCGTGAACCAAGAAATTCTCAACGCCGTGATGACCGTAATGACAGAGCGCCTCGTGAATCGCGTGATAGAGATTCTGTGAAAATTGCTCCTGAATTGCAAGGACAACAGTCCATTAATCTCATGGATTTGCTTTCTGAAGAAGAACGTTCACGCTTGCGTAGCTAAGATTACAATTTCAATTCATTGAAAGCCGATACTTCTTACAGTGTCGGCTTTTTTTTTTGATTACTGTACATATCCTGATATTATACCACACAAGAGATTGTATATCCATAATCCTGCTATATGCCATTCATTATGCCTCTCCCATGAGCACTCAAGCTATGATATCGGTCTCGATAATGGCATTGACAATGCCGATGATATTGACCATCAACCCAATGGATTTGTCTATCAATATGAAAAAAATGGTAATTTGCGGCGGGATAATCAAGAACACATTCAACTTGAGTGGACAATGGCGGGTAAAGTGAAAAAAGTGATCAATACTGTGACTGAGAATACCAAAGCAGAATTTCTCTATGATGCAATGGGTAATCGTGTGCGTAAGACGGTCTATTCATCACTAGGAAATGTGGAGAGAAATATTTTTTATACCTATGCGCCGGATGGTAAATTATTGCAAATGACCGAACAATCGAATGAGGGTTTATTATTGTCAATGGAATATCCACTCTATGGCATAAGTCGTTTGGGATTATATAAAGTAACAAGTTCTCTGAGTCGAGAAGATGAGAGTGCCAATCTTCATATCTTCCCGCGCTATTTTGATCGGCGTATGTATGAATTGACAGATCATTTGGGCAATGTGCGAGCCGTGGTGGGAGACCGAAAATTATGGAATAGCAGTTTCGCAGGTGAATTTAGGGCAAATGTCTTGAGTGTGAGCAACTATTACCCCTTTGGCATGGCACAAACGGGTAGAAATTGGGATGGCAGTGGCAATTATCGCTATGGGTATAATGGCAAAGAAGAAGATAATGAGATAAAAACAAATAGTGGAGACAATGGCAAAAGTCTTGACTATGGCGCACGCTGGTATGACCCGCGCAAAGCACGCTGGGACGCGGTGGATAAATATGAAGCTAAATATGTGGGAATATCGCCGTATGTGTTCACAGGTAATAATCCAATAATATTTAAAGAAATAGATGGTAATGAGTACACATTTATAATAAGAGCTCACTTTAACATGAGGGGTCCCTTACTAAGAATGAGTGATATGGCGCAATCTTCGATATTTGCTGTATCTCCGCCGAAATTTAATAAACTTACCAATGAGTATGATGTTACGGTTGTGTTCCACATCATGTTATCGGAAAGATTTGAACCTACAGAGTCCCACCCAAACTTTGGGAGCTTAGAAACAAATAATCAAGGTTTACTTCTTGAAGTCATGAATCACGAATATGGGCATGTTGAACAGTTTAAAAGTCTTTTTAATAGCTTAGACTATAAAGTTGATATAACAATTGATGGCTTAAAGAAAACTCTAGTTGGCGATCCTTTATCAATTTTAAGACAAGCGGCAATAGAAGTAATTTCATTTGAAACAAAAAATGGAAAGAAAACAGATGCAAGTGAAGTAAGTAAAAATATTTCTTCACTTGTTAATAGTTGTTGGGCAGATTTACAGTGTCAAATTTTAGAACGTTATGAAAATCCGGAATCATATGGAAAAACATATATAGACTTGGAAGGTGAAGCAGATAATTACGCTCGTAGAGAGTTAAACAATAAAACACCATACTTAGATATGGAAAAAATACCAAGATCACTTGAGGGTGCGATTAAATCTGAAAGAGAGCCTTCAGATTTGCAAAAAAACAAAAAATAATATGATATAGGTTTTAATATGAATAATTTAGAGAGATGTTTTTTCGTGGTTTTTTGTCTTTTATTGTTTGTGTTTACAGCTTCTTCTAGTAGTGATGAGTGTTGTTGCAAAGACCATATTGATGAAGAAACGAGAATTTTATTAAGAACAGAAAATATGCATGTATATTATGATATTTATCCTATAAAGAAGCTGTATTCGGATAGTATAAACAATTTTAAATTAACTCAAAATTTACCATTTTATTTAATTGATCCGTGCTTCTTTTATGAAAACACTCCTCAATTTGTTAAACAAAGTAGAATACATAATAGTATGTATTCACTAAGATTCGAAATTGTCAGTTGTGTTACAGATGTTGAATCGTTAGAGCAGGTTTTAGCTGTTTTAAAACAATATAATTATACTTATTGTGATGAAATAAATATGAGAGTGGATCTAAAATATACATTCAATTATTTGTTAAAAGAAAGATTGGCATATTTAAAAAAATACTGCAAAAAAAAGACTTCTAAGAAAAAATATTATGATAAAGCTAAAAAAAATGATAGTAAATAGAATTGTCATACATAAGTATTGTTTTTTAGGACTGATGGTGTTCTTGTTGCTAAACATACCTGTGTTTTCAGCAATAAAGACAGAAACCTCTCTAAAGATTGAAAAGAACTTTGTTCAGGTAAAAACTGTTTTTAAAAATGAGACAAAATCACCATACTACATTCTTTTAAATAAATGGGGTTTTGGTTGTGGTTTAAAAGATGGAATATTGTTTCCTACGCGTAACTACAATAGTAATTATCTTTTTTTTATCAAAAAAGATTGGTTGTTGAACAGAGAAATTATTTATGAGTATAATTTTGTAACGCCACCGATTGAGACAAATCCAATTTTTCTAAAGGTATCGGGTAGAAGTAATGTAGTCCTAAAATATCTTTTGAAATTTGACTCAAAGGTAGTTGTTCCCTCCTGTTTTAAGGATGAAAAAGTCTTAGTTGCGTACACATACATAGATGAACTTGCATTTAAGTCTACAAAAGATTATCTTAATAAATATGTTTTGTTTCAGAACAAAACACTTATTTTGAACAACTTTAAGACTTCATTTCCTTTTATTGACTGTACCAAAATTGATAGAAATTATTTTAACTACTTTAATTATACGAATAACTCTATTGATGTAATTGATAAAAGTAAATCGTCTATTTTTCAATCTATCGCTAAGTTTTTAACAAGACCTGAGTTTGTTTATCTTAGTTATTAAAATGATAAATAGCCGATACCAAATTTGAACTAAGTTACTGTCAGTTCATTGGTGTTTAGGATGTTTCTCGTTAACATTGTGAATCGACATTCCTCATCATAACAAGCGAGCCAAGATTATTATGATAAGCATAATTATCTTCTCAATGGCAAAAATTTCCTAATTTGCAAACAAAAATCGTGATAAGGTGATAATATGGTGAGCAACTATTACCCCTTTGGCATGGCACAAACGGGCAGAAATTGGGATGGTAGCAATGGCAATTATCGCTATGGGTATAATGGCAAAGAAGAAGATAATGAGATAAAAACAAATAGTGGAGACAATGGCAAAAGTCTTGACTATGGCGCACGCTGGTATGACCCGCGCAAAGCACGCTGGGACGCGGTGGATAAATATGAAGCTAAATATGTGGGAATATCGCCGTATGTTTTTGTATTAAATACACCAATACAGGCAAAAGATCCTGATGGAAATGTCGTGCTTTTTATAAATGGTATGCATAACGGAGATGGGGGACAATCTAAATACTGGGGTGGGTATGATTACAAATTTATGGAAACAATCGGCGATTTAAGTGCGAGATATATAGATGGAGCTCTCGGTGGTTTATCAAATGTAATCAAGGAATTTGATCAAGGTCTAGAAAACCCAAATTTCTGGAGTGTGTTAACGCATCGGAGTCACTTTTTAGCAGGATTAAATGAGGGAATCAGGCGTGTTGAAAACTATTCGTCAGTTAATTTAAAGATTAGAGAGCAAGCAGGTTATATGCAGGGAATTAAAGATGCTGATAATATACTTGATAATTTAGAAGAAGGTGAAAGTATAAAAATAGTTACTCACAGCATGGGAACGGCATTCTCACGAGGCTATATTGTTGCTTTAGAGGAAGCTATTATTCGTAGAAAAAGTGATGCAAAAATTGAACTTCTTCTTGATATTAACTCATTTCAAGGAGCAATGTTAACAACCCCTAGAGGTATTTTATCTCTAAATAAAACAGGTGGCGAAGATGGTAAAAATTTTTTATCATCAATCTATCATGCTGTAACAAAGGATGATTTCTCTGTTCCGGGAGTTGGTAAGGTTAATAACTCTAAAGATATTACTTCCAACGCAGAAAAATCAAAAGGTCATAATATAGCTAATATGAGCGTTGAAAACATTCCATTTATAGGTAATAATGGTCATCACACTCACAAACCTATTGAGCAAGGAAGTGATAATGTTAATGCAAAACAGCCATAATCAGTTTATACAACTAGTATCAAGAACTCTATTGATAACAATTTTCTCTTGTTTTATTCAATGTAATCATGTAGTTGATGATAAAACAATCAAAAAGAAATCTTTTCAATATAGAAAAGATGAAGACTATTTGTTGTACGTCTGTAAAAAACTAATGAATATGGGATGGTATAATTTTACAAATTATGAAAAGATGTATTTTATTAAAAATGAAGAAGTCGAACATAGTGTTATTAGTCTGTACTACAATATGGATAGTTCAAAATATGTTGCTCTGATATCTACGAAATGCTATAATGCTTATTCGAGAACATTTCGTTCATCCAGAATTTGTCCTTCTTCCAGTGATACTGTTTATGGTGTCCGTCCTTTAATTGGTTTCCGAAATAGCGATAGTCAGTTGCTTAAAGTCTATGATTTTGGAGTTAGTAGTTACGTTTGTTATAGCAAATTTTCCGAAAGTGTTGAAGATGCTCGTAATTTTTATGAAAATGAGTTGGCTGATAAAGCAATGTGGAAAATAGGGCAAAGTGGAAAAGATTATGGTCAGTTTGTTTCTTCGAAATTTAAGTATAATGTACTTGATAAAGAATTTTGGGAAAAATGTTGGCTATGGGAAAAGGACACTGTAGGTTCTAATGGTCTTTACTGGTTTCAGATAAAAAGCTATAATTATGTGAGAAATCGTCCTTGTGTTAGATGTGCTGAAGAATTTATTGTACCTAATTTTGAGTCTGAATATAACACACTTCAACATATTAATTAAACGTAGATATGCTCACATCTAATCTTATCTTTGGAATGGCTCAAACGGGTAGAAATTGGGATGGCATTGGCAAAAGTCTTGACTATGGCGCACGCTGGTATGACCCGCGCAAAGCACGGTGGGATGCGGTGGACCCATTAGCGAATGTATTCCCTTCGCAGAGTCCTTATTCTTATGCATATAATTCTCCACTGATATATATTGACGAAGGTGGTAAATACCCATACTGGCTCCATTTTAAAATGACTTACTTAGCATTAGTACAGAACGGCTGTGATGTTGAAACTGCTAAAGAAATTGCTCATTACGCTTCTGTATTTGCAGATCATCCTCCTAAGGGAGGATCAATAGAGCAATTTAATTTACTTGCAGCAAATTTTGATAATATCGGGAGAGATGAAAAAATACCTTATCTTTTGATGTATATGAATGATGAAAACAACAAAGCACCAGAAACGGGTATACCTTATGGGGATCTAGAAAATTCTCAAAGTACTTCTCAATTATGCGGTGCTGTTGTTATACATGGAATGATGGCAGGTCATGAAGATATTTCTCCAGAAGATGCTATGAATAGATCATTATATGGTGGATCAGTAACAGAATTAGATGGAAGCACATGTGAGATTAATGGCGCAGTGAATGATGTGTTTGAGATATTAGGCAATAATAGTAATTTTGCCAAATTATCGAGAACGGAAAAGATTAAACTTGGTATAGCGTTTCATACAATACAAGATAATGTAGTGCATAAAGGATCAAAATGGGCAGATGAGTCATTCATTCTTAGTTTATTTTCTGCCCCATATAGAAATCTTATAGGAAAACCAGCGTGTGACTCTTGTAATGGTCATCCTGATACGAACTGTACTTTGGGTACCGATAGTGAAAAAGCACAGAATTTAACAAACACTATTATTGAATCAGCAATACCGGGCAGTAAACAAACTATTTCGGAGTAAAACCATAAGCAAAGCATAGCAATGAATAAGAAAATATCATTTTATTGTCAATTTTGGAGGATAAAGTCTTTTGTTTCTCTACTCTGTATTTTATGTTTGACTTTGTTTTGTTCATGTATAAGTACATATATTAATTATAAATATGAAGAGCAGCGAAACAATTATGAAAATTACAATAATACATATTGTAAAAATCTTGTTGATTTAGAATTTACTTGTAGCTCATATTTAGAATGGAAAACTCCAAGTCTGACTTTTGATATTGTTATACGCCCATGGCCTTCGGGAATTAAACCGTATAATAATATCTTTTCAAATTATGCTACCTCTAAGGATGTCTTTTCATATTGCTATATAACTCATTACGAACTCAAAGGTGTAGATTCTTATGATTATATTGATTCAAATAATACGGAAAACATGATTGATGGTGATATCTGTAAAATTATTTCCGATAGTATTAAGATGAAAATTCAATTTAATAATTTAATAAAGACTTTTAAGGTTAGTAAATACGTCAGTTTTTACTTTGTTAATGATAAACTTATAAAGATTGGGGTTTCTTTTGCTTTAAAAAGTATTGATGGTATTGATGAGGAATTTCTTGAATATATAAATCACAACTACATATATGTAGAAGTTGAGTATAATCTTCCTCGTAATGTGATGGGAATTGAAAAGGAAGTTAAATGCAAATATAATACAAAATTTAAAAGAGTTATAGCTTCCAAAACTAGAAGATCATTTTTGCAACTTGGACATTGACATCTACAACCTTGTCACATTTATGTTCCTATAATACCCCACTCTCATTTTATTCCCATAAATCATCAAAACACTATGACAGGCGTGACAATTACATATTTATCGTATATTTGGAGTGTCTAAGCTCATTATGGAAGTAACGATATGATATATTCTCGTATAATAGTGATATGTTTTGCCCTTATATGGTGTTTCTCAAAAACAGCATCGGCGCAAGTTGATCATTATGGGAAGGAGTATAAGTAAAAAATGTTATTCTACAACAATTGGTAAAGAGATAATAAAGGAGGTACCTTTGCCTATTTCGCTTTGTACTTCAATATTTCCGTTCATTGCATCATTGCACATTCCCACTAAACCTAAGCCAATACCGAGACCTCTTTTGGTTCCAAGTTCCATTTCATTTTGTCCTCGCTGAAATACTTTGAATAGAGTTTCTAATGTACTTTGGGGAATACCATAACCATTATCTGAAATAGTTATGACGGCTTCATTATTGCTTAATGTCAGCGAAACAGTCACTGATTGGGGATGGGATGAATATTTGAGGGCATTATCAAATAATTCCGTGAGCATAATTTCCAATAATCGAATATGGGTCATGACATGAATTGTCTCGTCACAACCATAAGTATTAAATGAAATGGAAGATTCGCTATGTCTTTCATGGAAATGATTAACAATCATTTGCATATGTTGTAAAATAGGAACCGGAACTAATGTGTTGGACGAAATAATGGATTGTACTTGATTTAAACGATCCACGGATTCTGTGATTCTTTGTATGTCATGAAGTCCTTTTTCTATCCCCGATATTCCTTTTGTAAACCGTGTATCATGGTAAATATCGTGGTTCTGTGAAATTAAACGAATAATATCGAATGAAGCATGGACAATAGTGAGCGGGGTTCTGAATTCATGAGAGATGAGCGTCACAAAATCAGATTGTTGTTTATTAAATTTTTTGATGATATCCAATGATCTATCTCGTTCATGCTGAATAATCTCACGTTTTTTAATTTCTTCATGTAATTGTTGAATGGTCGTTTGTAATTCAGCCGTTCTTTCGATGATTTTTTGTTCTAAATTTTCATTTTGTAATGCTAATTGGGTTTGGGCGGCTTGCAATCGCAAATGCGTCCTAATACGTGCAACAAGTTCATCTTTGTGGAAGGGTTTGACCACATAATCTACACCCCCGGCACTATAAGCAGCAGCAATGGCATCAGCGTGGGCATCGGCGGTAACGAAGATAATGGGAATGTCTTTGGTTATAGGATTTGCCTTTAGTTTGGTACATACTTCAAAACCATTCATAATGGGCATAGCAACATCAAGTAAAATAAGGTCAGGTTTTCTTCTTTCGGCTATGCTGATACCTTTTTCTCCGGTTAATGCGGCAAGAATTTCATATCCTTCTGATTTTAATGTTTTTGTCAGAACATGAATATTGGTTTCTACATCATCAATTGCCAATATAACATTCGAATGAGGTTTGTCTGTTGGTGTCATCGGAGATTTAAGATATTATTGTCGTTTTTCTAAAAGCAGAGCACAATGTTGTGATAAGTAAATGAATGCTCGCTTTACACAATCTACTGTATTATTCAAAGTGTAAGCTTTATTCACAATTCTGACAATGCTGTTGCCTATCGAATGATAGTAAAGAATCGCATTTGCCTCATTGCTAAATTACGACAGAATTGTAAGCCGACAAAAAACTCTACCTTTTAAGATGGCTGATGGCAATGATGTTTAGACTTTAATAGAGCTGATGATTTCGATATCGGTATCGGAAGGCAATTCCGTAAAGCTGACAACATTCACCATCGGAAAAGCTGTTCTGAGCATCCTTGAGAGATAGGGTCGAATTTGCGCAGCACATATTACTAAGGGGTTGTAGCCGGCTAATGTAATTTCATCCACTGCACTGTAGAGCGAATTTTGGACTGTTCGCACAATATCGGGTGACAAACCTAATGTCGGGCTGGTCACTGCTGTGCTATTACTTTGCAGTACCGAAGTCATCATTTGCTCTAATCGAGGATCAACACCGATAGCATGGACAATACCTTGATTGTCTTGATATAATTTTTTTATCGTTTCACTTAAACTATGGCGGACATACTCAGTAAGAACATCCACATTTTTTGTGACTTTGGCATATTCCAGCAATGCCTCCAAAATTAATGGCAAATCACGCACGGGAATATTTTCTTTTAACAGATTTTGTATGACTTTTTGAATAAGTCCTGTCGGTAAAATATCGGGCGTGATTTCATCAACCAAAGCAGGATAATCTTTTTTCTGATTTTCGATTAATTGTTTTACGTCTTGTCTTGTTAATAATTTATCTGCATGACGGCGCAGCAATTCCGTAAGGTGTGTTGCCAAGACGGTAGCTGCTTCAACAACGGTAAAGCCATTAAATTCAGCATTTTCACGTTCTTGTTGGGGTATCCATACTGCCGGTAAACCAAAAACGGGCTCGGTTACTTTTATGCCTTCAAGTTCACCATCGGCAGAGCCGGGATTCATGGCGAGCAATAAACCCGGATAGAGTTTACTTCTTGTGATTTCATTGCCGCGAATTTTAATCACATATTCTTCCGGTTCTATTTTAAGGTCATCGCGCACGCGCACGGGGGGTAAAATTATTCCCAATTCTGTTGCCAATTGTCTGCGAATATTGGAAATTCTTTTGAACACATCGCCACCTTGATTTTCATCAACCAAAGCAATAAGCCCATATCCTAATTCTACTTCCACTGGATCAATACGCAAGAGTTCTTCCACCGGTTGTTCTTGGGGTTTTTGTTGAACTTGTGCTTCTTCCATTTCTGTTACTAAGCGTTCTTGTTCTTTTCTTTCGAGAACCTTCGTGCGGAAATACGCAATGCCACCTGTACTTGCCGCAAGTAAAAGAAAGGGCACAGCAGGAAAGCCGGGCACAAAAGCAAGAGCAATTAAAGTGCCGCTCACTACGCCCATAGCGCGGGGTTGTTTACCGAATTGCACACCTAATTCTTCTTCAAGTTTTTGTCCTGAAGCGGAACGTGTGACCACCAAACCGGCAGCCACAGAAACCAAGAGTGCGGGAATTTGTGACACTAATCCATCGCCTATGGTGAGAATAGTATAAGTGCTGAGAGCATCGGTTATTTCCATATTGCGTTGCGCCACTCCCACAGCAAATCCGCCAATAATATTGACCGCTGTGATGATAATACCGGCAACGGCATCACCCTTGACAAATTTGGCAGAACCATCCATTGCTCCGTAAAACTCTGACTCGCGTGTGAGATTTTCTCTGCGGCGACGAGCTTCTTGTTCATCAATAAATCCGGCATTCAAATCGGCATCAATACTCATCTGTTTACCGGGTAAAGCATCCAGCGTAAAACGGGCAGCCACTTCGGCAATACGCGTCGAACCTTTGATAATGACCACAAAATTGATGACAATAAGAATAGTGAACATGATAATACCGACGACATAATTGCCGCCTATGACAAAAGAACCAAATGCTTGAATAACATCGCCGGCATGGCCTTCGCTTAAAATTAAACGCGATGTTGCCACATTAAGCCCTAAACGAAATAAAGTCGTGACAAGTAATATAGTGGGGAATGAACTGATATCCAAAGGACTTGTAATATAAACGCTGGTCATAAGAATAAGAACAGATAAAGCAATGCTGAGAGCAAGCATTATATCCAATAATAAACCGGGCAAAGGAATAACCAATAAACCGACAATCAGAACAAGTCCGATAGCCATGCCTATATCGGGATTTTTCGAAATAAGCGACAAAGCTCTTTGTACATTATTCGGTAAAGGTAGTATTGATGTTGTATTTTGTGCCATTGTATTCCTTTTTCAAGAATTTCGGAGTATCTGTAATTCTATTATTTTTTCAAACGATAAATATAAGCCAGTACTTCAGCTACTGCCTTGAATAATTTTTCTGGTATTTCCTGATCCGGCTCACAGGCGGCATATAATGCTCGCGCCAAAGGCGGATTTTCAACAATAGGAACTTTATTGTCTTTTGCTATCTCACGCATTTTCAAAGCAAGATAATCGCTGCCTTTTGCCAATACTATCGGCGCAGACATAGAATCAGGTTTATATGCTAATGCAACCGCATAGTGGGTTGGGTTGGTAATCACCACATCCGCTTGTTTGGTGCGCATGAGCATAATTTTTTTCAATCGTTGCCGCCCGAGTGCGCGTATCCTTTGTTTAATTTGCGGATCGCCTTCGCTTTGTTTGGATTCATCTTTTACCTCACGTTTGGTCATTTTTTGATCTTCATTGAATTTCCATTTCTGGAAATAATAATCACCAATCGCAATAGCCAGATATGCCAAGCCGATTTTCCATAATAATTCGGTAGTAATTGCTACCATAAAAGCACCGATTTCTTGATAGGGCTTCGATGAAATTCCCACAATACCTTCAATTCTTTTATCAAGTACGGTATAGAGTACGGTGCCAATTATAAGTAACTTTACTATGCTTTTTCCAAGTTCAAAAAATGACCTCGATGAAAACAGCATTTTTTTTATGCCACCGAAGACATTAAACATTTGTGCAATATTTAAACCTTCGGTAAATTTTTTGGAAGCAAAATGAAAACCGACTTGCCTGACTTCTGCTATAAGTGCGATACCTGCAATTAAAAACAGTATTGGCAAAAGAATAATGCCTAATAATCCGGCAAGTTGTCCATAATAATGAGGAATATTTTCTTCGTTGAGGACAACACCCGGTGCATTGATAATGAGTTGTTTCATAAATGCCATTAACTGCGCACTTAGCGAATTACCAAAGCCAAAAACAATTAAACCTCCGAATAACAATACTGCTGCGGAGGTAAGATCCACACTTTTGGCGACCAAACCTCTGTCGCGAGCATCACCGAGTTTTTTTCCGGTGGGTTGCTCGGATTTCTCCATTCCATCGGGTGTTTCAGCCATTGCTTACTCCCGATTTTACCGTAGCATTTATTCCATGTTCCTGTAAAGTTCTCATGATGCTCTCTTGGGGTTTAATGCCATGAGTACTTGAAATGTCTCATTTTGAAAAATTACCATGACTTGTTTCATCGTCATCACAAAAAGCGGAACAGTAATAAATAAAACAATAAGTCCGACAGCCACCTTAAATTGCATACTTAAAGCAAAAATATTTAACTGAGGTGCCACTCTTGCTAAAAGTGCTAAAGCAATATTGGTAACCAAAAGTGCAATCATGACGGGTGCTGCTATTTTGACGGCTACGATAGTAACAGTGGTAATAAGCCGAATTATTATTTCGATGCTGCTTCCTGTGAGCGCAAAAGTGTCAAGAGGCACAGCCCGAAAACTTGCTACCATAGACTCCAAAAGAAAATGATGACCATTGATGCCAAGAAATATCATGAGAGAAGCCATTCCTTTTAATTCACCGATGAGCGTAGGGGAATCTGCATTTTGATCAAAAAGCAATGCAGTTTGAAATCCTATATCAAAATCAAGCATACCACCGGCAAAGCGTGCCGCCATCATTACTAAATTTGCAGAGAACCCAATAGCAGCACCAACCAGAAATTCTTTTGCCACCAATCCTACAAGATACCACGCATGGACATCAATGATTGGTTGTTCTTTCCAAAAAAATGTTGTTAACGTTATTGCCATCAAACCTGCAATGCCAATTTTATGCATCGGTTGCACTGCTGCATGGGAAAATAGGGGAGCGGTGCTCAACAAAGCGGCTATCCGCACAAACATCAATGTGCCGATAATGAACTGATTAGAAAAATATGTCACCGTCCCCGCATCAATCATGATAATGCCTGTTCAATTATTTAAGTGTGGGTATAAGATTAAATATTCCTATCGCATAGGTTTTTAGATTTGACAACATAAATGGCATGACTAAAACTGTGACAATAAATACTAACACTAATTTGGGAACAAAAGAGAGAGTTTGTTCATTGATGGAAGTAGCCGCCTGAAAAATTGAAATAATTAGCCCCACGATAAGCGCAAGCAATAATAAAGGACCCGCTACGACCAATACATAGTAGAATGCTTCTCGAATTAATTGGATGACAAATTCATCTGACATAAGATTGTTGTTATAGTTGGAATCGAATTAAATTATCCGCCTCGCATTATGCTGTCCATAAGCGAACTTATGAGCAAATGCCAGCCGTCAATAAGAATAAAAAGTAAAACTTTCAGAGGTAAAGAAATCAATTGCGGAGGTAATAACATCATCCCTAAAGACATAAGAATACTCGACACAATCATGTCAATAACTAAAAATGGGATGAAGATGATAAAACCAATTTGAAAAGCTATGCGAAGTTCCGATATTGCATAAGCGGGTATGATGGTGATTGTGCTGACTTCATCAATATTTTTTGGTTTGTCTGCGCCGCTGAATTTGATAAATAAACCCAGGTCTTCTTCGCGAGTGTGTTTCAACATAAATGTACGAAAGGGCTTGACCATTGAAGTAATCGCTTGTTCTTGAGTGATTTCATCGCGCATATAGGGCTGTAATCCTTCACGATTTGATTGGTCGAGTACGGGTTGCATCACAAAGAAAGTCAAAAAGAGAGCAAGACCCGTAAGCAATTGCGCCGGTGGTTGGGTTTGCGTTCCCAATGCCTGCTTGGTAAAATGAAAAACGACAATAATTCTGGTAAAACATGTCATCATAATCAGTATTGACGGTGCCAGAGTTAATACCGTCATCACCATAAGAATCTGGAGATTTAAGACTAAATCTTTTGAAGATTTCGCTTCTTCGACATTCACAGAAAGCTTGGGTAATGGCAATGGCTGCACTGCTGTCTGTGCAAAGACATCATTCGCCAAGACACTCGTCGAGATAAAGATAAAAAGGAAAAGAAGTATCTTTTTAAGCAATTGTTTGTATTCTTGATTCATACCCGCTGCTGCATATCGAAACATAGTTTGCCGATATAGCGAAAACAAGAGATGTGCCAAGGGGAATTTGGTCACTAAAGGTGGTTACAATGGTCAATAATAACCAAAAAAGCTAAGGTTTTACTGTTTTTTTTGAATATATAGTGTTTATGAAAACCTTAATGTAAGCAGTATGAACCAACAAATGGACGATAATAGCCACAAGTTAAAATGCGAAAAAAGCAGATATGCCTATTCCGACGGTGATATCGCGTAATTGAGGAAGAGGTCTGGCAATATACTCTGTTGTCTGTCCCTGATTGCTCCATTGAGAAGTATATTCAACCCTTACGGTATTGCGGTAATAGTATGTGCCATGTGCTGCAAAATGAAAGCCGGAGAAGCTTGGTGTTTGAATACCTATACCAATCCCTGAAGTCACCATAGATTCTTGGGTATTGTAATTAATATCGAAGAAATTGCTTCCATACCCTTTATTGTCACCGTACATATAGGATGCGCCGAGTATGGCGTACACTCTCTCAATACCAAAGGCGGATGCTTTAATCGGTATGCCAAGCTGAACCTCCGTGCCTATACTGCCAAAAAACCATGATTCTTGGTCACCTTCTTTGGTTTGTAAGGCAATGCCACCGATTTGCAATTGTAATGCTTTGCTGAAGGCATAACGATAGGTAAGTCCATATCCGCTCAATGAAGAGGCAGACAGTCCAATATTATGATTATACTCGACATAGTTAGATGTGTCGCGTTGAAAATATTGCCCGTGTACAGAACAGATAACAATCAAGAAAATGAAAGCGGTTATACAGAAGTTTCTCATTGGAGTGACCGAGTATGTGAAAAAATTAATTCAGTTCATCATTGCTTTTAAGAGAATACGCGATTCCATCGCCGGCTTATAGTCAGGGCGGAACTCAAGGGCTTTATCATAATATGACAAAGCTTCGAACCAATCACCTTTTGATTGCAATATACGAGCAAGATTTGTAAAGGCAAAATGACGTGCTTCATAATCGGGAGCTTCTATTGCTTTGCGAAACCATTCTTCTGCCTCCGTAATTTTACCCTTTTGTACAAGATATGCACCTATATCATTATAAGGGGTTCCCAAATTTGGGTTAAGTTCCACAGCGATAAAGCATTCTCTGATTGCCAAATCAAGTTTGCCCTCTCTACTATAAGCCCATCCCAAGTATGTATGCGCCACTTCAGTAGGGTAAAGAGCAATCGAAGATTTTAATACTTCTATAGCTGATGCTATTTTGCCTTCATACAAAAGAGCTATTGCTTTTTGGCACAAATCTTCTGCTTGATGCTTATCATTATGAAATTGATGTGGCGACATGAGAACATTATCTACTAAAAATGATGGCTAATTTACGAAGTAGTGTACAATTACCGAAGTTTTAGTATAGTTACTTATGAACAGATGATTATAAACTATGGAATAAGAACCATAGAAGTTTTCGCCAAGTTGCATAATATTAACCATTCAATTGAGATTCAAATGATAAACCGAGATGTTCTGCATCTTAGTATAGACCATAAAACATTGCATTGATTAGGCAGGGTCAGCTACATAAATTGAGCATCATGCCGATAAGTGCAAAAAACCATAAACCCGATTTTTGAATCGGTACAATGAAACGACAAAATGATTTTTTATTTACGGAGGAAACATGTCATATTTGAGACATCGTTATTCACATACGACTTTTTTCAAATCAATACTCTTGGTATTGTTGGGCTTTGTTGTAGCTGAAGAGTGTACTTCACAGACATTCCGATTTACTCTCAATCAACGCCGTCGCGCCGACCAAATCTGGGTAGAAATTTGGTGTAAATCCACTTCTACAACGCCAACGCGGCTGGGCGAGGCAACACTCCGTGTGAATTTTAACCCGACATATTTATCACTTGCCAATTATGGCTTATCGGAAAATAATCCTGATAAAACCGATTCTGTTCGTTTCGATATAGCCAATTTATCGGCATCACCGCAAACTTCTGCCATTGTGTCGGTTCAATCTCCTTTTGATCCCGATTATTATGCTACTCCATCCAATTATCAAGGTTTGGTTGTCGGTACTTCAATCCCGGGAATTGCAGAATTACAAGTGAAAAGAACATCTGCTTCCGACACAGGGTTTGTACCAAGTTCCATAGGTCGTGGAAGCTATGTGGGTAAAATCGTGTTTACCATCAATAGTGCATTCAATACAGCCGCTTCAAGTATGCGAGATACCGCCACGACATTTGTCAGTTGGGGTGCTTTGGGAAATACTTCTGTGGTCTATAACTATAATGATGTTCTGATTGGCACTACCGCATTATCGTTTGTTAATCCGGGTACATTTACCATTAAGGGCGTTACTATTCTTAATCCTAATGGTCCTTCCGAAGTGGTGGATCGCGATGGTTCTTACTATACAACGAATATTCTTGGCTATCCCATTTACTTTGAGCGCAGCGGTATTTCTTCTGTAACAACGGTTGCAACAGCAGGCACAACAAATGAATACGGCGATCAGGAGTTATCGTATTATCTGGATTATCGTTTGACAACAGGCGGAGCTTTTCTGAATATTGGCAGTATCAATGAAACCGGAGTTGTTTCGAATACCGGCGCACCATTAGATCAATTAACCGATGGTACCGGCGCAGCAACGTGGGATGGATTTGTTACGCAATATGGTAATCAGATTAATACAGTCAATGGCGGTCAAGGCACGGTGTATCCTAATTATCGCCATCCTGTGCGAGTAGTGTGGACGCAAAATTCTAATTATATTTATCGTTCTGAGCAAGCACAATTGCGCATTCGCACACGCAATGGAGCATCCGGGGCTTCGGGTAATGCGCCACCGACGAACTTTACTACTATTGGCAGCGACCTTTCCGATGCACCTTTCATACTCGGACGCCTTTTCTTTGCCCAATTAAACGGCACAAATCAATACTTCAAATCAGCACAAAATTATGTTAATGCTTCAGAATTAACTGTGGAAGCATGGGTAAATCTGAATGCTAATAAAGGTACGGGCGCAAATCCGGGTATTGTTGCCACCGGTCTTGGACCAAACACACAAGAAGGCGCATGGATTCTTTACTTGCGTGATGGCATTTTTCCGGCTTTTCGTGCACGTGAGATACTGGGACGAGACAATGGGTATCTCGCTGACTTGGTAAGTACAAGACCAATTACTGTGTCGAGTGATGTAAAACCGATTACAAATACTCACTCACAAGGTTGGCATCATATTGCAGCAACTGTCAATAATAATGTTGTTACTCTCTATGTGGATGGTGAAATTGTTGCGCGCCGTGTCAATACCTTTGCAACAAATATGCGTATGTTATTAACAAATCATCCCTTATGGATAGGTGTTAATCCGAATGGCACAACCTTAGCCGCAAATGATTATCTTCATGCAGGTATTAAAGGCGTAAGAATATGGCGCACAGAACTTAATCAAACACAGTTACGCCAAAGAGCTTCGGGTATTCCTGATCCCGCCGGAGCAATAGCACCATTTTCATCAGCAGACTTGCGTAAAGGTTTAGAATATTATTTTGATTTTGAAGGACGCAATACTGATTTAGCAAGTCAAACATTTTATCAAAATTCTGCACAACAGGTAAACTACATAGCTGCCACGTCAACAGCAAGTATTGTATATCGCCCCGATCAACCCCATATTCGCATCACTTCACCGCAAACCGGTGTTGGGGTAAGCAATCGTTCAAATCAAGATTATGAAATTCGTTGGTTAGGATACGGTTTAGGTAATATTTCCGGCGATGGATCACCGAATAATAGTCGTGATATTGCCATTGAATACAGCTTTAATAATACGACAAGCTGGACTCTTGCACGAAACAATCTTGGTACGACACTCGCCAATAATCTGGGTTATACCTCCACCGTGGGCACAGGAGCGATCGTTGATGTGGAAAGCACATCTGCAATCTGGCGACCATTTAATAATGAATCCTCTAATGCCGATGGGGGTGGGACTCTGAATTTACGTAATCTGGGTTCTTATAGCAGAACCGGTTATTTGCGCATACGTGGTTTAAGCGCAAGCGGTGAAGAAAATCTCAGTGCTTCTGTGGGTCCATTTACTTTTGCACCGTACTTCGCTCTACGCAAAGGTGCGGGCGATTCGATTACGGTATCTGCCGGATCGGATTTGAATATCAATAGCACCAAAGCTATGATTGAAGCATGGATACGCCCATACTCGTTTCCCACCGGAACGGCAAAGTATCCTATTCTGGTTAAACAAAGCGATGCCGGTACTTTACATTATGGATTTTCTCTTTTACCCTCAGGGCGTTTGGAATTTCAGGTTCAAGATTTGAATGGTCAGGTACGTACGGCAGTGAGCGATAGTCTTAAACCGCTTATACAGCCGCGTACAGAAGCTGATGATTCTACGTGGACACATGTAGCTGTGTTCTTTGATCGCACTGCAAATCAAACACAAGTAGGATTTTGGATTGACGGTATTTTGCAATCATCACCCGCAATAGTTAATCAATTAGGTACAGACTTGCGCCTTGACAGTTTGAATACATTTCCCGCTTATATCGGGTATCAACGCGGCGTTGGCTCTTTTATAGGAGAAATTAGAGAATTACGGTTTTGGAATGGTGAACCTGCGGGCACGAGCACGGTTGATGCGCGCCGCCAACAGATACAAGGTGCACAATCACAAAGACTTAGCTCCGGTGTGAATTTGGTGGCTGCCTATAATTTCAATGGTGGTTCATTTGTGAATGGCAATTCTGCAAATGCCATGTATAATCACACATTAGGTAATAGTGCCGATATTCAGACCACATTTAATGGCACAGGATTACGTTATGTTGCTGCTCGTCCCTTTATTAAATTAGTCGAGCCGATTTTTAATGAATCAATAACAAATGGCACAACTGATTATCGTTTACGTTGGGTTGGTTTTGATTATGATAATGCTTCCTTTACTGCCGGAGCAAATGCTCCCGCACCCGTTCCTCCAAGTCTTGAATTTTCACTCGGCGGCGGCGGCGGGAATAATCAACAGCCATTTCAGTATGTGACAAGTCCATATTTTGCTGCACTTGCTAACTATGGTAATGCTGTTGGCAATGAAGCGAATCAAGGATTTCGTATTACGAATGCCGGAACATCTTCAGCAACAGGTAATGATTTTGTCTATGGTGGTTTGCGCTATGCCGCACGTTTTAATTTGAGTAATGCTGACCCTGATTTGAATAATGACGGGATTTACAATGATCCTACGGCATTATCGGCAGTTTTGACCAGTGCCCGTTTACGTTTACGCGCCGCAATAAGCTATAATAATTTGACCGGTAATGATACTATTGCAACAATCGGTAATATCTTTACTATTACTCCTCCGTCGAATTTCTCGGTACGAGCGCTTCTTGAGGGATATCATGAAGGCATTGAAGCAGCAAATGCATCGCCATCATTAAGTACATCATCGGCATTTCGTGCCTTGGGAACAAGCTATCAAACCGGCGGGTTAAAAATTAAATTATACAGTAATGTTGGTAATGCACCGGGAGCATTAATAGATAGTGCTCAGTCGGTATCAGGATACCATCCTAATGCTTTTACATCATCGGCTATATTAACCAATGTACGCTCCAATAATATTGATGGACCATTGTTTGCACTTGTACCGTTTGTCTTTACAGCAGTGCCCGACGATCGTTATTTTGTTGTGGTGCAGCATCGTAATCATTTGCCTGTAATGTCAAGAATACCCGCTGTATTTGCGTATTCCGGCGATAATTATGCGACATATCAAAATGAATCGGGTTGGGATTTTACGAATTGGAATGGTGGGATAAATGCAGTAAGTGCATTGGCAAATTCACCCAATGATGTAGCAACGAATGCTCACAGTAATCGCTATCCGGCTTTTGGTGTGTTTACAAGTGATTCAACCGATATAAATTACGGTATTACAGGACTTATCCATAATGAAGGTCGTGATGAAAGCGGCACACTGAGCAATCGTGTTTCTGCTATGGTTGCCGGCGATATTAATCAAGATACTTGGATTGATGCTACCGACAGAGTTATTGTTCGTAATGAAGCGGGTGCTACGGTTAATCTCCGTTCCGATGTGGATGGAAGCGGCACCATTGATGCAACCGACAGAACAATCGTTGATAGAAATATTGGTCGTCGTTCTTCATTATATCAGGTTATTCCGAACTTGAAAACGGAAGCCGATAATAATCATGTTACTTCGATGATGATGATGTCGGCAGAGGATAAACTCTTAGCCCAAGCAATGGACAAAACCTTAGAAAATGCCCTTATTCGAGGCAATGCAATACAACAAACAGATGGTCATTATACCGATGCAAAATCCGAGTCTGCTTTGGCTGCACAAGCATTAAAGTATCAAGTATCTGCAGAACCGAAAATTGTGGGTGATAAAGTTGAGGTTCCGCTGTATATAGTCAATAATGGCGATGATTTTGCCTTGGCAAATTGTACATTTGCTATCAAGTTTAATCCGAATGTATTGCGTTTTGCGACTCTCTCCGGCACAGAGAATGTTATTTTCAAAAATGTGGACAATACCACATCATATCAAGGTATTGTGCATGGACCAAGACCGGGCATTGTCAATACAGTGGATAATTTCCGTTCCATTGAAATTTTGTTCGATGCGGCATTAAAATCCAATAAAGGAGTAAATGTACCTAAAACAAAGACCTATCTTGGAACGCTTGTTTTCGATATGATACAAAAAAATCGTGCAATTGCTCTTGATTGGTATAATACAAGTGTATGGACAACATCAGGTCGCAATGTTACCAAATCCGGTGAATTTTTACCGATACCTCCAATTCTTACTTACACTGCCACAGTGACAGTTCCTAATGGCGGCGAGCGTTATGCAGTGCGTCGTGCAACTCCGATACAGTGGTCATCGGTTTCTCCGGCAGCTGTTCATGTGGAATGGTCTAAAGATGGCGGCAAAACTTGGACACGGGTTTCCTTCGATCCCATGAGTGCTAATGCCAATACTTTCGGTTGGCAAACGCCGGGTACACCTTCCTTTAATAACCTAATCAGAATCATTGATGCTGAAACGGGTATTGAGTTAGATCGCAGCGATGCGCCTTTTACAATAGCTGCTATTGTTGCGGGAATATCACGTCCGGCAAGCACAGATCCTATTTATAAATTCGGCTCAAATGATAATATTATTTGGGTAAGTGACGGTATTGAAAATGCACGCTTCGAGTTTACCGATAATAATGTGGCTGATTTTGGTTGGAAGCAAATTGTGTCATCACGCCGTGCTTCTGATGGAAAAACACAGTGGACTATTCCAGCTAATGTCAATACCACACGAGCCATAGTTCGCATGATTGACATGTATGATCAACAGGAAGTTGCCCGTTCCGGTGAATTTAAAGTGCTTGCGGGTACATTGACTTTTACCTATCCTCGTGAAGATGTCAAGTTAAAAGCCAATGCCAAAGACAGAATGAGATGGAGCATTAAAAATAATGTCAAAATTGCTGATATAGAGTTCAGTGCCGATGGCGGTATGACATGGGTGACAGTCAAAGAAAATGTTGATGTGACTAAAGGCATTCTTGATTGGACTATTCCTTCTGTGAATACAACACAAGGTGTGCTGCGTGCAATTTATCCGAAAACACCGGAATTAGAATATGACAGAACAACATTCTTTACCATCAGCGGGGCAATTTCCTCCATAGAAGATGAGGTTGTCAATGGCATACGAGTGTCTCTGCCAATGCCAAATCCGGCGGATTTCTCGACACAAATGACCATAAATCTCCCTTCGCAGCAATCTGTAACCATTGAGATTGTGGATGTGATTGGTCAAGTAGTTGCCACAATAGCCGATAATTTGCTACATGAAATAGGTGAAATGAGCGTAGCTATTGATACAAAACAACTTATCTCAGGTTCATATTATGTGCGTGTTCAATGTGGGAACACAACGTTTATGCGCAATCTTATTGTTAAACATGAATAATAATGAGATAATACAAGAAAAAAATAGTACAATATAGAATATCAAATACAACAATTATACTACCGATTGATTAACTCATGCGTGAGGCAAACATGAACATACTTACGATACAAAATTCTTCTGAGAAGCGGAAGTGTATCTGCGCACTACCTTCGGGTGGGTCAATTATTACAAAACAAACGAATTTACTTTTAAATGGAGACCGAAATGGATTGTCATAACATTTTTCGGTCAAATTATTCATTGTTTCATAATCAAAGGATTGTTTCCATGAAACATGCTAACACAAAGCATTCCGATTCGGCAGCAGGATATATGCCGGATATTCGGAACAAATTGCGTAGGAAGGGAATGACTCTCGCCTTCGCAATAATCCTGGCTTTCTTCGCTTTCCCGGCGTTGAATGCAGCGACGATCACGTCAACGGCTACCGGGAATTGGTCATCAACAGCAACATGGGTAGGCGGGGTTGTCCCCGGTCCCGGTGATGATGTTGTTATCGCCGGTCACACTGTGACTCTTGACCAAAGTGTTTCCATAAATTCATTGGTTTTGAATAATGCTGCATCTATATTGCAGCCACCAAGTGCGGGAGGTACATATCTTATGACCATATCGGGCAGCAGTGGTGGAAGTTGCATTAACTTAAGCAATGCAACAGCACTTTTTGATGCAAGCAATGGTGCGGGACTTATTAATGTCTCCATTACGGGTACGACATCATCTGCAATTACTAATGCAGGTGTAACCACGCGTTTGGTGTTCAATAATCTTACGATTAGCGGAACCGTAACATCTGTGTCGCCATTCACGGTTGAAGGCAATATTGATGTTTCCGGTACCGGTTCATTCGTTGCAGCAACACCAAGTGCTGTGACAATCAATGGATCGAATACTAAAACCATTACGAAGGCAACAGCAGGAACATTATCATTTTATGATCTTGCGCTTGCCAATACATCAGGAAATAATGTAACGACATCATCATCATTTACTGTAACACAGACAATGACCGTTGGTGCAAATGCTGCATTAACAGCGTCTGATGGTACGGTAACATTTAATATTTCGACGAATACTCCCGCAATTATTACAAATAATGCTTCTATAACAAGTCTCAACTTTAATAACCTTGCAGTTTCGACAACTGTCGCGGTCACTTCGGTTGGATCGTATAGTGTCAATGGTAATTTGACAAAATCAGGTGCAGGTACATTCACTCCGGCAGCGGCAAGCACTGTACGCTTTAATAATACTCTCAAAAAACGAGTTTCAATCTCAGGCGGTCTTGTGACTTTTGGTAATATTACTGTCACTGATGGTTCATACATAGAACTTGGAGATCCATCTACAGGTGGCGATCAAGGTACTTGTACAATTGGTGCAGCAGCAGCAGTTACCGTTCAAGGATCCGGAAAACTTATCGCAGTTGAAGGTACAGTTGATCATGTGAACGCAGGCTCTATCGCAGCTTCTTCAGGTAGTGTATTAACTTTTAATAATTATACTGTGACAGCCGGTGCTGTAACGACATCTTCCAGCTTTAATGTTGTCGGTACTCTTACTGTAACAGCGGGTTCATTGGTAGCAAGTGCAGGTACAGTAACATTGTCCGGTACAGCAGGTACTATTGCTAATGCTGCTACACTTACTCTCTTTAATGTGAATATTGCTCCGTTAACAGTAAATCAAGTGGCTAATATTACAACATCAACAGACATGACTGTAAGTGGTAATTTCACAGTTGCTGCCGGCAGTTCTTTTTCTGCCACAACGCCTTCGGTGATTACATTTACTAATATTGCGCAAAGAACAATCACCAATAATGGTACTCTTTCATTCTTCGGATTGACAGTTGACGCAGCTTCTGATGTGGTAACAACATCAAGCTTTACCATTGCTGATGTCTTTACCAATACTAATACATTCACTGCATCAGGCACATCAACTATAACTCTTTCCGGTGCAGGTGCTAATATTGTTACTAATGCTCCAACATTTCAAAATGTTATCTTCACAGGTGCTTCTACGCCGGCAATCGGCATGAATGTCAAAGGTAATATGTATGTGAATGGCGCAGGTTCTTATGTCGCATCGGCAGGAACAACAACATTTAATGGTACAGGTACACAGTATATCGGTGGTGATGGATCTGCCGCAACATTCTTCGATCTTACGGTGAATAAATCAAGCGGTGATATTGTTCTGCTGCGCAACATTAATGTTGCCGGTGCAGCCGGTGCTTTGACCTTGACCAATGGCGATATTGATCTTAATGGCGATCGAACAATTTTCTTTACTGATGCTACCGGTACTTTAGTAGAAGCCGATGGTCAAACAGTAAAAAATACAAAAGCAGGGCTTGGTTATATTCGTTCTGAAAATGCAGCTCCTTCCGCAGCTCAATTGACATCATTAGGCTTACAAACTATCGCAGGTGGTACAATTAGCGAAGTGCGCCGTTATCACAATGCTGTAGATGTGGATGGCGTGGCAAGTATCAATCGCTATTATCGTATTGATTTTAACACTACAGATATTACAGATATTGCTCAAATTCGATTCGATAATTCAGAACTTGGTTCAGCTTTAGCAGCTTCTTTGGGTGTGTATGCAGTTCCGACTGCATTATCCGGTACATGGGAAGCAAGTAGCGGCACTGTTACAACATCGGGTTATCCGGAATATGTGGATATTGGTGCCGGTTTTACGACAGCACTTGCAAATGCAACAGGAACCTATTTCATTACAATGGCTCCGAAAACTATTGCAACAGATGCGATGGTTGCCGGTTTGGCAACTAATCCATTAACCGCCGCAGCAACAGCACAAGCAATTTTCGGTTTCCGTATGGATTCGCCGGGTGCTGCTACTTTAACAGCTTTATCCGTAGGTATCAGCAGCAATCCGACAGGTAAATTAACGAATATTGCTATTGTTCGTTCTGCGGATTCTATCTATACCGCAGGCGGTGAAGCAGCCGTGACAGCAACAGTGAACACGACAGCATCAACAATTGATTTCACAAGTATTTCAACAAATAATACTTTTGCCGATGCTGGCAATGTCTATTGGTATTTTGTGATTGCAGATATTGGCAGCAGTGTCAATACCGGTACTTCACCGATTCAATGTTCGCTTAATCAAACAGGTGTGACGGTAAGTGGTGGCGCAGTTGTGGCAACAACAGCTCTTTCCGGTCCGGTTTATACATTCCAACCATTGACCGTAACGGTAGCCAATGCCAATACACCTGCAGCAGCAGACATTGCACAGAATACACAAACTGCATTGTTGTATGGATTTTCTTTAACAGGAACAAGCCCTGCAACATCAACTATTAATTCTATAACATTAGGCATTACCTTGAATTCAGGTGCAACTGCCGGAGAGTTTACAAACTTCACATTATACCAAGATGTTAATAATAATGGGATTGTTGATCCTGCTGATCTTAATGTTCAAACAGGTATCAGCATTGTTGCCGGTAATGTGACATTCTCAGGATTATCAGAAGGATTAAACAGTACAACAAACACAAAATATTATTTGGTGACATGTAATGTTTCTGCTTCCGCCACTGTAAATGGAACTATTCGTGCAACAATCTCTAACCCTCCGGTTTCTGTTCTTGTCAATAGTCCGGCACAAGTAAATACAGGTGGTCCATTCAATGGTAATACGATGACAATTCGTGCTTCCGGTACGGCTACAAAACTTGTTATCAAAAAAATCACTCCGTTTACAGCAATTACAGGAGATCCCGCTAATACGGTTATCCACGAAACAGCAATTGGTAATCCTAACAGATTCCGCATTACTATCGAAGCTCGTGATAATAATGATGTTCCTCAAGTTGCGGCTGGCGTACAAGCCAATATGTCTGTGACAGTCGGATCATCAGTATTAACAACTGCCGCAGCAGGTGCCAGAACAATTGGAGCGGGTCAAACAAATGTTACATTTGACGCTATTTTGACAAATTCTACCGGAGAAACAGGTGTTGAGTTAACTGCTGCAGATAATGCCGCAAGCTTAGCTTCCGGTACTTTATCAGGTATTACGGTACGTGCAGCAGAACCAACAACAGCGACCGGTGCAATTACTATAAGTACAATCGGTACAACAAGTGTTGGGCTTCAATGGGCAACAAATGGTAATGGTTCTGATCGTATTGTTGTGGTGCGCCAAGGTCAAGCACCTTCTCAACCGGCTGATGGCATTGAGTACAATGGTGCAACAGGTACAAGTTTCTCAACTCCGGCAGCAACATTCGGTTCAACGGCATTAGGTTCAGTAGTAACGCATAAAGGTGCTCTACCGGCTACAACGGATATTACAGTCAATGGCTTAACACCCGGTCAAACATATTACTTTGCAGTGTATGAATACAATGGTACCGGTGCAGCAACAAATTATTATTTGACAAGTGCTCCTGTTGAATTTACAACAACAAAATTTGCTGAACCTACTATAGCAGCAACAGGTTTAACAGTAACAAATCCGACGACAACATCACAAACAGTATCATGGACAAATGGTAATGGTTCACGTCGCTTAGTAGTTGCTCGTATGGCTGCTGCTTTAACCGGTACTGAAGAACCTGCAGATAATACAGGTTATACAGCCAATGCAGCATTCGGTACATCGGGTACAGATTTGGGTAATGGTTTTGTTGTCTATAATGGTACAGGTAATTCCTTTACAGTGACAAACTTAGCACCGAATGTCATCTATTACTACAGAGTCTATGAGTACAATGGTTTGGACGCAAGTGCAAATTATTTACTCACAAGCCCTCCGAATGCTAATCGCACTACATTGCAAGTTGAGCCTGCTACGCAAGCATCGAACTTGACATTCAGTAGTGTAACAACAAGCGCAACAACGATTTCATGGACGAATGGTTCGGGCAATAATCGCATTGTGGTAGCACGTGCCAATAACCCGATTACCTCATCAGAATACCCGGTTGACGGAACAACTTATACGGGTGCAGCCGCTTTTGGCTCAGGAACAGCAATTGGTAATGGCTATGTTGTCTATCAAGGAACCGGTAATACGGTAACGATGACATCGCTTGCTTATGGTGTTCCGTACTATGTTCAAGTTTTTGAGTACAATGTTGGTAATGCATCTTCAGAGAATTATCTGTTGAGTGCTGCTACCGGCAATCCGTCATTGCAAATCGTTGATCCAAATGAACCAAACAATTCATTTGCAACATCTCGCGAGATTACCGATCCGGAAGGAACGACAACTATCGTGACAGGTCATATCAGTTTATCTACTGATGAAGATTGGTATAGCTTCAATACCTCCACAACATATCCTCACGTGCGTGTAAAATTGTTCAACTTGCCGAAAAATTACAATCTTGAATTGTATGATCCGCAAGGCAATTTATTACGCCGTTCCAAGTACCGTGAAACAACCGAAGAAGTGCTTATTATTAATAATGCAGCCCCCGGTAAATACACAGTACGCGTATTTGGTGTTGATGGAGCAACAAGCCCATTACCTTTCACAATGGCAGTAAGTACAAGTTCAATCGAATATGAAAGCGCAACGCCGTAAGTAATATTAGAATAAACCAATTAACTCAAAAAATAATAATTAAACATTTTACGGAGCAATAACATGTTACACACTCAACAGACACCACGTTTCGGAGGAAACAAGCGGTGGTTGTTCGGGATTATTGCCTTGATTGTGCTGAGTATGACAACGGATGTCTTCGCACAGCAAAACTATAGCATAACCATGAATCAACGCCGTCGCGGTGATCAGATAGGAGTAGATATCTGGGTCAAAGGTCTTCGAGGTGCAAATACCCCGAAATTAGGCTCAATGACATTTCCTATCATTTACAATACAAGTAATCTTGTACCCGCTGATCAGCAAACTTCCGGTGGTTTAACATCTAATCCTTTGGATGTTACCGACTCGATAGATGCTGATGTTAACCAAGCATATCCATTACCGTATCGCACCATCAACACACCATTTAGTGTGTCGGCGGGTTATCTTGCCCATTCAGCGCAAGCAGCGAATAATGGTACTTTGTTTACCTATCAATTGGATGTTACATTTAATGGTAACCCTGCAACAGACGGCTATAGTCCCGATACAGCAGGTCGTGGTTCATATATCGGTACTTTAGTATTCGACATTATTAATCACGCATCTCTTACCGATGCAACATTAGCAGGTATAGCACTCAATACAACGACATCATTTTCCGATTTTGTTATCTTAGATGCAAATGGCAATAATGTTGAAGCAACAACAACAGTCACAAACCCGGCTCCTTTAACTATTCGTGGTATTACAATTCTTAATCCGAATGGTCCGAATGAAGCTGTAAATCGCAATACGCAATATGCATCATTAGGTGTAGCGGGTTATCCTATTTACTTCGAACGCAGCGGTCTCATTACTCCATCCTCAGGAAGTGGTTATGGTACAAATGTCGTTTCCTATGTTATGGAATATTCACTTGATGGCGGTGGCTCATGGACATCCAATACTATCCGTGTCGCAGAAACCAATACATCTGCAATCGGTCTTGGTGCAGCTTTGGCTAATCATGCTTCCGGTGAACTTGAGTATTCAGCAGCACCCGATGTGGACGTAAATCGTTTGATTACAACGCCAACAGGTGCTCAGCTTACAACAAGTGGCGATGGCTACGGTGGTATCGTTCGTATTATCTGGAAAGCAGATCCAAATTTCTCTGCACGTTCAGAAATTGCTAAAATTCGCTTAGTACAGTTATCAACAACTCCTGCCGAAGCAGCAGCAAACATTACTAATCGTACGCGCTTAGTGCCATTTGATGTAAGTGATTTTACATTCCCACTCGGTCGTTTATTCTTCTTACAATTAAATGGTTCACGTTATCTACGAACATCAACAAATTATAGTAATGCTACACAACTCACAGTTGAAGCATGGGTTAACCTTGATGCAACACAAGCAACAGGTGCTGATGTTGAACCCGGTATCGTAGCTTCAGGCGCAGGTCTTCTCTCCGGCGAAGAAGGCGCATGGATGTTATATCTTCATGAAGGTCGCTATCCGGCATTTCGTGCTCGTGAAATACTTGGTCGCGGTCCCGGCGGTTATATAGCTACCGTGATTTCACCCGATGAATTAACACGTACAGCAAGCACATTCCCACTTGGAAATGGTCATGCAAGCAACTGGCAACACCTTGCAGCAACAGTATCTAATAACACAATCTCTTTGTATGTTAATGGTGAACTCGTTGCACGTCAATCCAATGACAGTGCAGTTAATATTCGTATGATGACAACAAACCATCCAATCTGGATTGGTGTGAATCCTACATCAACGGGCACAGGTATCACTGCATCAGATTATCTGACAGCAGGTATCAAAGAAGTGCGCGTATGGAGAACAGCTTTACCGCAAGATTCTATCCGTACACGTATTGCCGGTGTTGGTTCACCTAATGTTCCTGTAACCGGTTTATTACCTAATACTCAGGCAGCATTGGAGTTATATTTCTCTTTGGTTGGTTCACGTACCGACCTTGCAGACAATATTACATTCCAAAACGGTGGCTCTACATTGAATTTATTCACAACTGCTGCCACAAATGCAACAGCTCAAAATCAATTGATTACATATCGTCCCGATCGTCCCCATATTCGCTTAACCTCACCAAGCGGTGGCGAAGGTATTGTTAATCTTGAAGACAGAACCTTTGAAATCCGTTGGGCTTCTTACGGTTTGGGTAGTCTTGCAAGCGGCACACCTGATGTGGGCATCGAGTTCACACGTAACAGCGGTGCTGATTGGGTTGATGCTATTGATTCTACAACAGTGCCATCCGGTTTACCTCTTAATCAAGTGGATGTAGAATTAGGACGCGCTATATGGGAACCATATAACAATATCAATCCGCCGGGTTCACCTGCTGATTTACAGGCAGTAGTTCCATTGGCTACTAACTATTCCAAACAAGTACAATTACGCGTTCGTGGTGCTGATGGCAGCGGTCAAGAATCAATCGAAGGTGTTTCCGGTATGTTCACAGTTGCTCCATTCTTTGCTTTCCAAAATGCAAGTGGTACAATTGCTGAAATACAAGGTACATCCGCATTGAATATCAGCGGTCCTACATCATGCTTTGAAGCATGGGTACGCCCGCACCGTTTCCCAACAACACAAGAAGGATATTTCCCGATATTCACAAAAATGGATTCTTCCTTAACATCGGGCAATACACACTATGCACTGCGTTTATTAAACACAGGTCAAATCCAAATGCGTGTCACAACCGCTTCCGGCGATGAAAGAGTGGCAACAAGCAGCATCGAAAAACCATTGCGTTTATTAGAGCCGAATGTTGAATCTCTTGACAGTGCTTGGACACATGTGGCTGTATTCTTGAATCTTGGTGTGAACTTCTCAGGTCAATCACAAGTTCGTTTCTACATTGACGGTAACTTACAATTCGACACATTAATTACGAATCAACTTGGTACTAATGTGAGCGTTAATCGTGATAATCGTTTCCCTGCATATATCGGATATGAACCCGCAGGAACAAATCAAAATATCCACTCTTTCATAGGGGATATTAAAGAAGTTCGTTTCTGGAACGGTACTCCGCGCAATGCAGGTGTGTCTAATAATGATCCGGTAACAAATCCTGACGGTTTAACAAACTTCTTACGCGGTGCACAAGCTGTTCGTGCTGATGAATTACTTTCATCACCCGTGAACAATCGTGCAAATCTTGTTGCTGCATTTACTTTCAATGGCGGTCCTTTCGTAGCAAATGATGTTGTTTATAGTGGTATCGCTTCAACAAACCCTGCAGTTCGTGCAGTATTGTGGAAGAAAAATGCTTCTAAATTCGCTGCTACTTTCCCTTATATCAAAGTGGTTGATCCTGTGTTCAATGCACGCGTTCGCAACAATGCTACACGTCGTGTTCGCTGGGTTGGTTTTGACTATGATCGCGATTTATTCCGCACAGGTAACACAACATATTCCTCTGACTTAGAGTTCTCTACTCTTGGTGGTGGCGGTGTTGTTATCCAGCCATATCAAGCAACTGCAAGTGATAATTATGCAGGCGCATATACAGATGCATTCACAACACCGACAGTTAATCCCGAATTCCAATTCGATGGTACGGCTGCTCCGCTTGTGCAATTCGCAGGTAACTTAAACATAGGTACAGCAGATCCTGATTTGAATAATGACGGTATCTTCAATGACCAAGGAGCAATTGCTTCAACATTGACCAATGCTCGTTTACGTTTACGCGGTCGTTCAACTGTCAACAGTTCCACACCGTTTGAATACACAGACATTCCGACATTACGTTCTGAAGGTCCATTATTTACCATTATACCGCCAAGCAATTTCACAGCACGTGTATTGCTCGAAGGTTTGCATGATGGTGATGTACCGGGCAATATGCGTAATATCGGTACAACATTCAGCACTCGCGGTATGCGCTTACGCCTTTATGAGTCAGTAGCAAATCAACCGGGTGTATTGAAAGGAACATATCTTTCTGAAGATGCATACTCTAATGACTTAACAGGTCGCGATCCTTCACAAGGTGCTGCTCGTGGTAATGATGGTTCTCAATTCGCAAATGTACCTTTCATCATTGATGATCAAATTGATGGCGAATACTTTGCCGTACTTGACCATATCAATCACTTACCGATTATGTCAAGAGTACCCGTGCCATTCAAATTCAGCGGTGATAATCTTTCTACATGGGAAATCGAATCCGGTTGGGACTTCCAAGCATGGGGTCAAAACTCTGCTGCAACAGCAGGCGATGTTATTACGGCAAATACTGATGATGTCTATGCAGGTGCAGGTAAATTTACTGCATTCGGTAACTCAACTTTAGATCCCGTATTATCCGATTATGCAACAACAGCATTGATGTACAATGATGGTATGGGCGGTTCTTCGCTCAATCCTATGGCTGCAATGGTCGGTGGTGACATCAACCAAGATGGTCAAATCAATGCTGCTGACCGTGCTAAAGTACGTACAGAAAATGGTTGTTCCGGTTGCTTCTCTTCTGATGTTACCGGCGATGGTTTTACCACAAACTTTGACCGCGACATCGTGGACAGAAACAATGGTAAACAATCATCTTTACGTGGTATTATCCCGGGATTCGAAGCTCGTGGTGATGGCAATAATGGCAATGGCATCATTGCAGACGGTGGCACAGTAACCGGTGTATCATCTGCTAAAGGTGGCGAAGAAACAATCCTCAGCGGTTCTGCTGCCGGCTTAAGCTACACACTTTCCGGTGATGCGCGTATCGTTGGTGACTTTATTGATGTGGATCTCTTTATCAAAAATGACGGCGAAGCATGGGGTCCGGGTAACTGTACTTTTGCTATCAACTTCAATCCTTCACAAGTGCAATATGAGGGCTTGTTCAATATCGAAACAATGCCTTTCAGCAATAATGATAAACTTGGCTATGCACGTGCTTACGGTTCTCCGACCGAAACCACACCTAATCCACTTACCAATGTTCGCACTATCGAGATTGACTATCTCCGTACACTCGGACGCGGTGGTTTAAGTGTGCCTAATACACGCACACGCCTTGGTACTTTACGTTTCAAACGCACACAACTTGATGCAACAGAATATGAATTCTCTTGGAATAAAGAGATTACAGGTGTTCTTCGCATTGATGGCGGTAATGTCACAGGCAAAGGCAAATTCGAAGATATTCCTGCAGCTCGTATTGTACGCACTGCAATCGTTAAATCTCCGAATGGTGGCGAATTGTGGCGCGCACGCAAAATCCAAACAATCACATGGACTAATGACGGTGCAGATGCGGTACATGTAGAATTCAGCGCAGACAATGGTCAACGCTGGACACGCTTGTCCACTACTCCAATTCTTGCTAAAAATCAAGAATTTGCATGGCAAGTACCGAATATCCGTTCCAAAGAATGTCTTGTACGTTTGGTCAATCCTGTCACAAGTGCAGAATATGATCGCAGTGATGCAACATTCGAAATCGGACCTCCTTCTTCTGCAATTCTCTATCCGACTGCTGAAACCAACTCAATTCAAGGTGGTACAACAGATCGTATTGACTGGATTACCGACGAAGCGCAAGCTGTTCGTTTCGAGTACTCTGCAAATGGCGCAGATAACTGGATTAATGTGACCGGTACAAAACCGGCTGCCGATGCAACCACTCCTTGGTTAGTACCGACAGTAAACACATGTAATGCTGTAGTGCGCATGGTAGATGCTGCAACTGATCTTGAGCTTGCTCTCAGTGACAGATTCCGCATCGTTATCGGTGCTGCTGAGTTCATCTCACCAAAACCGGGCACTGCATTCAAAGGCGGACAAACAGCAACTATCCGTTGCAATGTCACAAAAACTGATCGCTATGACCTTTGGTATTCCGTTGATGGCGGCAAATCATGGGTTGCTATACAACAAGGTGTCAGTGCAAAACAACAATCGTTCAACTGGAAAGTGCCATCAGTAACATCTGAAAATGTTATTATTCGCGCTTCTGCAGTAGGTCTTGTTTGTGCTGAATTAGGCAATACATCCATTAGCATTGACACACCGACGGATGTTGAAGAACAACCGCTCTTCACCGGTGATGCTCTTGTAGGATTGCCTGCACCAAATCCGTTCACGAATGAAACATCGCTTGATTTCACATTGCCTGTTGGTAATGCTGTGACAATCGAAGTATTCGATGCAGTGGGCAAACGCATTGCAGTTATCGCAGCAAATGAAATGTTTGCAGCAGGTCAGCATTCCGTACGTTTCGATGCAGAGATGCTTCCTAACGGTATGTACACAATTCGCTTTGCTTCCGGCGCAACCGTAGCACAGCGCAGCGTGGTGCTCATGAGATAATATCGTGCATATCCTCACGATACTATCAAGGTCGTCCCTCATCGGGACGACCTTTTTTTATTTATGCTAAGGTTTTGTAAAGGCAGTACTCTCTGCCAATTCTTGTATATTGCAGAAAAATACTTCATTCATCGGAGGAATCCATGAAAACATCGTTGTTCGGCGTGTGCTTCGCCTTATTCTTTACTCTATTTTCTGCATATAGTGGAAATGATCCACTATGGGTCAGAGATTTACCAGTAGAAGGGAAAAATTATGGTAAAACTCTATTTCATCCGAATGGTAAGTCCGTCCTTGTTGGTGCCGATCAATATATATTTGAATATGATGTAGCAACAGGTGAATTACTGAAAACACGAGAGACAAAATCAACAGCATATATTAATGATTATGTGCTGACATCAGACACAAAGCATATTATCGTAGGTACTTTAAAAGATGAAGCAACAGGCAGAACTTACATAGAAATGTGGGATATTGATACAGGGTTTATCAAGAGTTTGACATTAAACAGGTATGATCAGGTTCAACGATTAGCCGTATCTTCTGATAATAAAACATTATTCGTCGGAACACATTCGCCCTCATTATATCGCATAAACTTAGAAACAATGCTTATCGAAAAACAAGAGGATGACTATGGTTTCGGTGATGAAATTGCCTTATCCCCCGATGGAAAGACACTCATCAGTACTGTACGGTATTTTCAAGGAGGAGAGAATACAGTGAGTGGTCTTCTTGATACTGAAAATTTTAAACTTCTTAAAATATTACCCGATTATCTTTATGCTCCTACATTTAATGTAACAGGGGAACTTATTGGTGGATATACATCACGGGGCGATGTGCCTTATACATATTATATTGGCTTATACGATATACGTGATGAGATCTTTCAAAAATTAGGTGTAAACAGAGGCATCCAATATGCAGGTACCAGTATAGAGTTTACAAAAGACAATAAATATATTATTGCGACCCGAAATCTTGAAGGATACAGTGTGTGGGATATAGCAACGAAAAAACCATTGTATGAAGCCCCTTATGCAACACGTGGATCCTTTTTTAGCGTTTCGGATAATCAGAAATTTATTTGTAGAATAAATTATGAATTTAAGCTATTTATGTGGCAATTTAAAGATCCGTTACTAAACACTGTTAATGGAACTCTTCCCTCGGAATCTATTCATCTCTATCCTAATCCGACACAATCATCTCTTACAATACAATTTCCGTCATCGGAAAGAAATATATCCTATA
>ERZ761607.655-NODE-655-length-55398-cov-6.264080_pt1 | contig 55398 bp, 41 predicted proteins | sample MGYA00511164_ERZ761607 | MGnify/ENA primary metagenome ERZ761607 (study PRJEB28899, sample SAMN02445080) | bioreactor sludge metagenome | biome: EBPR sludge | place: Australia: Brisbane, Thorneside Wastewater Treatment Plant | collected 2011-06-22 ...
AGCCGATGGTGCCGAAGAGCTGCTCGTAGTAGTAGCGGTCCTTGCCGTTCTTGAAGACGGTGTGGCGCTTGTGGGGGATCTTGCCGAGGGTGTGGTAGATGGGCATGGTGCGGATGCGGGTGAATGGCGAATGGTCAATGGTGAATGGCAGAGCGGCGGTTGCTCATTCACCATTCGCTAGCGACCATTCGCCGGAATTCATGGATGCGACGTTAGGAAGCTTGCGTGGCGTTGGAGCTGATCTTGCTCAACTCCGGATGCAGCGTGCCGTTGAGCGCCAGCAGCTCCTCCTCCTCGCGGATGCGCCTGCGCAGGCCCTCGGGGTCGTTGATGGCTTTGGTCTTCGTGCTTCGGGTGCTGCGGCCCTTGCGCCAGGCGCGCTGGGCTTCGATCGGCAGCTGGTGGATCTCGCGGCAGTTGGGGGAGCAGCAATCGGCGTACTTCCTGGCGCATGCCTCGCACTGCACCAGCAGCATGTTGCAGGTGGCCTCGTGGCAGTTGGTGATGCGGTCGCTGGGGGTGCCGCACTGCATGCATGTGCTCACCACATCGTCCGTGATGCGCTCGGCCAGGCGCTCGTCGAACACGAAGTTCTGGCCGAGGTATTTGCTCTTCAAGCCTTCGGCCTTCAGCTGACGCGCGTAGTCGATGATGCCGCCGTGCAGCTGGCTCACGTTCGTGAAGCCCTGGTGCTTGAGGTAGGCGCTGGCCTTCTCGCAGCGGATGCCGCCGGTGCAGTACAGGAGAACTTCGGGTTGGTGGGTGCTGGGTTGACCCTCCCGGCTCAGGGCCGGGATGACCGGGTCGACGCTACGGGTGCCCTGATCGGGCCCCTGCGCGGGCTGCTGACGCAGCATGCCCACCACCTCGTCGATGGCCCCACGGAACGTATCGGCCTTGGGCAGGTAGGCGCCTTCGAAATGCCCGATCAGGCACTCGTAGTTGTTGCGCATGTCCACCACGATGGCGCCCTCCTCCATCTTTCGGTTGAAGGTGGCAGCGTCCAGATGCTCGCCCACGTTGGTCACGTCGAAGGCATCATCGGCGAGGCCATCGGCCACGATCTTCCGCTTCACCTTGAGGATGAGCTTGAGGAAGCTCCGGCCGTCATCCTCCACCGCGATCTTCCACGGCACATCGCGGAAGGCCTCGCGGCCGTCCAGGTTGGCCCGGAAGCGTGCGAGGTTGGCCGTGGGCACGCTCACTTGGGCGTTGATGCCCTCCTGCGCGATGTAGATGCGGCCCAGCACGCCCAGTGCCTCCCATTCCGCATAGAGGGTATTCCGAAGATCCTGCACCTCGCCTAGCCGCACGTAGCGGTAGAAGGAGAGCGTGGTGCGGGGCCTGCCTTCACGCTCCAGCCGGGCCCGGAGGATGTCCGGACGGTGCAGGTTGCGGAGGCGATGGGGATCCATGTTCGGTGCAGCCGCTGTGGTGTGGCGAAGATACGGGGAAGGCGCCCGGCGCTGGCCTTCCCAGGAACCCGTTCCGGGCTAGCTTTGGCCCATTCCAGCGCGACAATGGGCGACAAGAAGATCCTGGTGATCGGCAGCTCGGGCCAGATCGGCACCGAGCTCGTGGAGGGCCTTCGGGCCCGGTTTGGCAACCAGAACGTGGTGGCCTCCGACATCAAGGAGCCCCAAGTGAAGCAGGATGGTCCCTTCGTGCTGGTGGACGCCATGGACCGCCGGGGCATCGAACGCATCATCGACAAGCACGGCATCACCGAGGTGTACCTCCTGGCCGCCCTGCTCAGCGCCACCGCGGAGAAGGACCCCGCCTTCGCCTGGAAGCTGAACATGGAGAGCCTTTTCATCGTGCTGGAACTGGCCCGGGAGGGGAAGCTGAAGAAGGTCTACTGGCCCAGCAGCATCGCGGTGTTCGGCCCCACCACCCCGAAGGACGGCACCCCGCAGCAGACGGTGACCGAGCCCACCACCGTCTACGGCATCAGCAAGCTGGCCGGCGAGGGCTGGTGCCAGTACTACCACAAGCGCTATGGGGTGGATGTCCGCAGCATCCGCTACCCCGGCCTTATCGGCTGGAAGAGCGCCCCGGGCGGCGGCACCACCGATTACGCCGTGCACATCTTCCACGAGGCGATCAAGCACGGCAGGTACACGAGCTTCCTGGGGCCCAAGAGCACCCTGCCCATGATGTACATGCCGGATGCCATCCGCGCCACCATCGACCTGATGGAGGCTCCGGCCGAACAGGTGAAGCAGCGCACCAGCTACAACCTGGCCGGCTTCAGCTTCGATCCGGAGCAGATCGCCGCTGAGGTGCGCCGCCATATCCCCGGCTTCACCATCGACTACGCCCCGGACCACCGCCAGGCCATTGCCGACAGCTGGCCGCGCAGCATCGACGACAGCGCCGCCCGCGCCGACTGGGGGTGGAGGCCGCAGTACGACCTCGGCGCGATGGTGGACGACATGATGGTGAACCTGAAGCGGCAGCTGGTGGTGTGAGGCCGGTCCCCGGGCGGACCCCGCCAGGCGGAGTCGGCAACGCCCCCCAACGCCCTCTCGGGCCGGGTCAAGCGCAACCTTCAACCGCCCCTGCTCGTTTCGCGGACGCGAACCCTGTACGAGACATGCTCCGGACCCTCCCTTTCGCACTGCTCATGCTCATCGGCGGCCGCGTGACCGCCATCGCCCAGGATACGCTCAACGTGGTGGATGAATTGGGACGCAAGCAGGGGTATTGGCGGGTGCTGGCGCCACGCGCCGAAAAGCCGGAGTATGCTGATGGCCAGCTGATCGAGGAGGGACGCTACAGCAACAGCAAGCGCGTGGGGTTGTGGAAGAGGTACTGGCCCAATGGCAAGGTGATGAGTGAGATCGCCTACCAGATGGGCCGTCCCAAGGGCGAGTACAAGACCTACTATCCCAATGGCGCGGTGGAGGAGCAGGGAACCTGGGACCTGGACCGCAACACCGGCAAGTTCCAGCGCTGGCACCCGAACGGCAAGCTCGCGCAGGATTTCGTCTTCAATGCGTATGGCTTGCGCGACGGGGAGCAGCGCTACTACCACGAGAATGGCCAGCTGGCCGTGCTGGTGACGGTGGAGGAGGGCAAAGAGGACGGTGCGCTGAAGCGGTACGATGCCAACGGCCAGCTCACGCAGACCGCCCGGTTCAACGACGGCGTGATCGATGCGGCCAACAGCCGCTGGATCAAGCCGGTCCCCAAGGCGGACGATGTCAAGGTGGACCCGAAGGCCGAGCCCGCGCCGCCCCCCGCCCCCACCGAGCGCACCAACGCGGTGGTCTTCCGGGAGAATGGTTACAACACGATGTACGACAAGCAGCTCAGGCTCTCCCAGCAGGGCGAATTCAAGGGGGGGCGGCTATGGGAGGGCAAGCGCTACGAGTATGACGCCAATGGCCTGCTCGTGCGGGTCCGCCTTTACAAGGAGGGGCGCTACCTCGGGGATGCGGTGATCACCGACGAGGACCGGAAGTAGGCACTTCGCCTTCCTGCCGGGGGCTCTACCTTCGCGCGGCCATGCCGTATGGGCATGGAGGCGACATGTCCGGAACGAAGAAAGGCCCGCTGCGAATCACCAACACGCTCACGCGCCGCAAGGAGGAGTTCGTACCCCTGCGGCCGCCCCATGTGGGCCTCTATGTGTGCGGGCCCACCGTTTACAGCGATGTGCACCTGGGCAATGTGCGCAGCTTCCTCACCTTCGATGTGCTCTACCGCTGGCTCACCCACCTGGGCTACAAGGTGCGCTACGTGCGCAACATCACCGATGTGGGCCATCTGGTGGGCGATGTGGACGAGGGCGAGGACAAGATCGCCAAACGCGCACGGCTGGAGCAGTTGGAGCCCATGGAGATCGTGCAGAAGTACACCAACGGCTTCCACGATGTGATGCGGCTCTTCAACATCCTGCCGCCGAGCATCGAGCCCACCGCCACCGGACACCTCATCGAGCAGATCGAGATGGTGAAGCGCATCATAGCCAATGGCTATGCCTACGAGGCGAACGGCAGCGTGTACTTCGATGTGCCGAAGTTCGCCGAGAGGCATGCCTACGGCGAGCTGAGCGGGCGGAAGACCGATGAGCTGCTGGCGAACACGCGCGATACCGAGGGGATGGACGAGAAGCGCAGTACGCTCGATTTCGCCATCTGGAAGAAGGCCGAGCCCTCGCACCTGATGAAGTGGCCCAGCCCCTGGGGCGAGGGCTTCCCCGGCTGGCACCTGGAGTGCAGCGCCATGAGCACCAAGTACCTGGGCCAGACCTTCGACATCCACGGCGGCGGCATGGACCTGAAGTTCCCGCACCACGAGTGCGAAATCGCGCAGAGCGTGGCCGCCGATGGCCAGGCGCCGGTGCGCTACTGGATGCACGGCAACATGCTCACCGTGAATGGCCGCAAGATGGCCAAGAGCGAGGGCAACGGCTTCACGCCCGAGGAACTCCTGACCGGGAACCACAAGCTGCTGGAGAAGGGCTACAGCGCCATGACGGTGCGCTTCTTCATGCTCCAGTGCCACTATGCCAGCACCCTCGACTTCAGCAACGCGGCCATGCAAGCCTCGGAGAGGGGGCTCGAGCGCCTGATGAAGGCCATGGCCCTGCTGCCGAGGCTGAAGGCCGCTGATGCGGATGAGGCTGACATCGCCGCGCTCGAGCAGCGCTGCTACGAGGCCATGAACGACGACCTGAACACACCGGTGATGATCGCCGAGCTGTTCGAGGCCGTGCGCATCATCAACTCGGTGAACGACGGCAAGCTGAAGCTCACCGCCGTCTCCATCGAACGGCTGCGCGAGCTGATGCAGGGCATGGTGCGCGATGTGCTCGGCATCCGCGACGAGGCCGGGGATGCGAAGGGCGAAGACAATGCGCTCGGTGCGCTCGTCGGGGAGTTCATCCGGCTCCGTGCTGAGGCCAAGGCCCGGAAGGACTTCGCCACCAGCGATGCCATCCGCGACCGGCTCGCGGCCATCGGCATCGTGCTCAAGGACACCAAGGAGGGAACGGCATGGGAACGCGCATGAACCCCAGCGGAAGGGCCGCAGCCCGCGTGCTGCGCATCGCCCTGATGGCGCTGCTGACGCTGCCATTGACACGGTGCTCCACGGATACGCCCACCAACGCGCGTAGCGGGGAGGCGCCGCTGCCCAGCCTGCCTGCCACCCCGCTCTTCGATCCTGACAGCGCCTACGCATTCGTCGCCCATCAGGTGAGCTTCGGCCCGCGCGTGCCCGGTACGCCGCAGCACGCAGCCTGCGCGGATTGGATCGTGGCCAAGCTGAAAAGCCATGGCGCCATCGTGAGGGAGCAGCGGGCGACGGTGAAGGCATACAACGGCAAGGAGCTCCCGTTGCGGAACATCATCGCCACGTTCAATCCCGAGGCCAAGGAGCGCATCCTGCTGCTCGCCCATTACGATACGCGGCCCATCGCCGACAAGGACGAGGAACGGCCGCATGAGCCCATCCTGGGTGCCAACGACGGCGGCAGCGGGGTGGGCATCCTGCTGGAGCTCGCGCGGCACCTCGGCGGCAAGCGCCACGGCCCGGGCATCGACATGCTCTTCACCGATGTGGAGGACTATGGGCAGCCCAGCGGCTCCTTTCAGTTGGATGAGAACACCATCGACACATGGGCGCTGGGCTCGCAGTACTTCGCGAAGAACCCCCATGTGGCAGGCTACACGGCGCGCTTCGGCATCCTGCTCGACATGTGCGGGGCCAAGGATGCGCGCTTCTTCCGTGAGGCCATCAGCATGCAGTATGCAGCCGGCGTGGTGGCCAAGGTGTGGCGCACCGCAGAGGCCATCGGGTATGGTGACCGGTTCGTTCAGGAGACCAAGCATTTCGTAGGCACGGACGACCACCTGCCCATCAACCGCCGGCTGCGCATCCCCACCATCGACATCATCGAGTACCACGAGGCCACCAATGCCTTCCACCCCAGCTGGCATACGCACGATGACGACATGGACGTGATTGACCCCGCCACGCTGAAAGCAGTGGGGCAGGTGGTGCTCGAGGTGGTTTGGAAGGAGCGATAGCCGATTCTCCGGCTCGGCGGCGCGTTGCTCACGAAGGGGCCTTCAGCGTCCGCGGATCCGGATGCCTTCGTGGAGGCCGAGCGCGGCAGGCAGTGCCAGGGCGAAAGAGCGCCCATCCGTTTCCACGCGCAGGAGGTGCGGGCCGAAGCCGGCGGCAGCAATGCGTGCTCCGGACTCGGGGTCGAGGAGCCCCTGGGCCAAGGTCCTGCCCACGGCATCGTACAGGACCCAATAGCCTTGTGTTCCGGACCCGGCAATGAGCCACTCCGAGGGTCCAACGAGCAGCGCTTCAGGCACCGGGCGCTCCAAGGGGGGCAGCGCCACCACCGGGCTGGTCCAGGAACTGCCGTCAAGAGCCGTTTCCACGATCCGGTAATAGCCCGTGACGGGCAGGGGGGAGCGATCCAGCCAGCTGTAGCTCCTCACTGACTGGGAGTTGCCCGCAGCATCCACGGTTCCCAAGGGTACGAAGGACGAACCATCGGCGGAGCGCTCCACCGTGAACCGCCAACTGTCCTGTTCCGTGGCGGTCTCCCAGTTCACGCGTGCCTCGCTGCCCTCCCACCCGGCCGCGAGCGACAGGAGCTCCACCGGGAGGAAGGAGCAGTCCACGGCGCTGATCGCGAATGACATGGTGTTGGCGATGGGGCACGCATTGTCGGTGACCTGGAACCAGATGTTGATTGGGAAGGAGGTCCCGGTCACGGTCCAGCAGACGGTTGCCGTGGCGGGGTTGGTGCCGGTTACGGAGAAAGTGGCGCCCGGCAGCACGGAAGTGGCATTGGAGGTCACGGTCAAGGCCTGTCCGGCCTGCGGGTCTGAGAAGACCAGGGAGAAACAAAGGCTCCCGGGGCAGGCGATGAACTGGCTCGGCCAGAAGGAGAAATTGTTGGTGGCGGATGATATGCCGCTCGTTGCGGGCGGGGTGCCATCGCACACCACGACACTGAACATCAGGTCGCGCATCACGGTGCCGATGAGCACGCCACCCGGCGTGAAGGATTTGACTTCGACCACCACGACGTAGTACCCCTGGGCCGTTGGCGTGAAGCTGAGCTGGCCCGTGAATGCATTGATGGTAATCCCCGGAATCGGCACCGGTCCAGACATCCCCGACTGATAGGTGACGTCCATGGGCGCAGGCGTGGCGAAGCGGGCGCTAACCAGCGCGAAGCTCATCGTGTTGCCGTCGGGGTCGACCACGCCGAGGTTGTAGGCCACGGGCTGGTTCACGCAGACATAGGGCACGCCCACGTCGATGAAGGTGGGCGATCGGTCGCAGAGCCCGCCGCTGTTGTTCAGGGTGGCAACCACGTACATGCCGGGTGTGAGGTTGATGTTCTGCGTGGTGTTCCTGCAGCAGGTGTACCAATCAATCGTCCATTTGTTGCACGGCGACAGGAAGAGCGTGGTCTGGAAGCGGTATTTCTTGAAGCTCGGCAACGCCCCACCGTTGCAAGTGCTGTTTGCGACCTGCGTCGGGCACAGCGGCGACACCTCCGTGACGCTCACAGGCGTCAACCCGGTGATGGAGAAGGAGATTCCGCAGTTGTTGCTGAAGTTGAGCGTATGCGGCGTGATGACAGAGCCGGCGCAGTCCAGGTAGAGGTCGAGGTAGATGCGGTATTGATTGCCCGTGAGGCATTCGTACGTGATGGTGGCGCCGGAGAAGTGGTCGGCGTGAGCGGCTTCGATGCACCCGATGGCCATGCCGAAGGCGCATGCCAAGCGCATTCGCTTGGCGCGCAAGAGGGAGCTCGAAGCCGCGCTGCGGGGCATGGCAAGCCTATATTACCCGTAAATGTAGTGAACGCCAACCGGTTATGTCCAGCCCGGAAAGGAGCGCCCCCGGCCGTGCCATCCGACCGGGGGCGCTGGAAACGCAGCGAATCGCGCTCAGAGCTTGCTGAAGCGCTCCCGCATAAGGCCCTTGCCGGTCTCCAGCTCAAGGAGGTAGCTGCCCTTGGCCAGACCAGACACATCCAGCTGTCCGTGCCGTAGGGCGGGCATGGCGATGGCTTTGCCGGATGCATCGATCAGGCGGGTGCGAAGGATTGTCTCGCCCTCGGCGCCCGCGATGGTGATGCGATCCACGGCTGGGTTGGGGGAGATCCGGAGTTCAAGGCCGGATACGTCCTGAAGGCCGGTGGTTAGGCTCTCTGTGATCGTGGTAGCGGTGTTGACCGCCACGCCTTTCACCACGTCCACCTGCCCGCTCGGCCAGTACACGGTCACCTGCTCCACCACGTCGTCCGTGCCCAAGCCGAAATGGGCGCCGATGAAGCTCATGTGGCGGAACCCATCGCCGCTCTTCACATCGCGCATCTGGGTGCCCATGGGGCTGGTGAGCTCCACGCGCGCGCCGATACCGTTGATGTTGCTCAAGGTGCCCTGCAGATTGATGCGGACCCAGTTATTGTCGTTGCCGGTGTTCAGGCGGATGGTGCCGCCATTGAGCACGTCGAGGAAGCCATCGCTGTTCAGGTCTGCAACGGAGCCGCTGCTGGCAGGCACAGCGATCGGCGTGAAGGTCATATCGCCATTGTTGAAGTGGATGGTGCTGGAGGCGCCGAGCACATCAACCCAGCCATCGTTGTTGAAGTCGTGGGCCACCCACTCGACGCTCGTTCCAGCGAACACATCGAAGCCCGAGCCCTCGGTGACATCGGTGAAGACATCGCCATCGTTTCGCATGAGCATGTGGCCGCCTTGGGCGAAGGAGCTGGCGCCGATGAGCACGTCCATGTCGCCATCCATGTCGAAATCGGCCCAAGCGCTGCTCCAGCTCTGCTGAAAGCCGCCCAGCCCCAGCGCTCCGCCGACCTCCGTGAAGGTCCCGTCACCGTTGTTGCGGTGCATCTGGTCCACCGAGGCGGGCACGGCCGCCCCGCCGCGGCACTTGGCGATGAAGAGGTCGATCCGGCGATCGTTGTTGTAGTCGATCCAAATGGAGCCGTAGTTGCCGCCGTCGGGCGTGTTGCCCAAGCCGCCCTGGTTGAAGTCCAGCGCGCCCGTACCGTCATTGAGGTAGAAGACATTCGGCTGCACATCGTGGCAGACGAAGGCATCGAGATGGCCATCGTTGTTGATGTCCACGAAGTTGGAGCGTTGGGAGAAGACGTACTGTGAACCGCTCACCTCGGAGAAGGCCGTGCCATCGTCGCTGGCGTACATGAACGTGACGCCCTGGCCGCCGCCATAGAGCAGGTCGAGGTAGCCATTGGCGTCGATGTCGCCGGCGGCGATGCTCCAGCTCGGGGTGTAGTCGGCGTTGGTGGTGGGGTAATCCACCATGCTGAAGGTGCCATCCGGCTGCTGGTAGTTGACCCGGATGTTGGAGGCGGTCACGGTGACCACGTCATCGTAGCCGTCGTTGTTCATGTCCACGGCGGCCTGCCCGCATCCAGAGCAGCCGTTGGTCGGCACGGATAGGTTGGTGAAGCTGATGGCCGTGGGGTCCCAGGGCTGCTCCGTGAGGGTGAAGTCGAAGCCAAGGCTGGAGTACCGGTTGTCCCAGGCGATGAGGTAGCTCTGGCCCGCGAAGGCGTTGAACATGGCCACGGTTAGGAGGCCCGTGCCGCTGTCGTCATCGCCCACCAGGCAGGTGAGATTGTTGCAGTCGCCGGTGTACACCTGCACGCGGGTGTCGGTGTTGCCGTTCTGGGACAGGTCGCTGCTGATGATCACAGTGACGTATTCCGTGGCGGTGTAGACGTACCACTCACCCGCGGTGGCGCCGGTGCCACCGGAGCTGCACACGGGCAAGGGCACCGTGGTCCCATCCACGGTATCCACGGTATAGACCACACCAGCCACCACCGGCAGCGCCGTGGAGCAGGTGTTCTGGGCCTGGGCGAAGGCCCACGGCATTGCGGCCGCAAGGGCCAAGGCGTAACGGTTCATCATTCGGTCGGTGTTTGCTGGTTCAGTTGCAGGGTTCCGGGAGCGAGTTAATCCATTCCGTGAAGAGCTGCACGGCTTCCTCGTGCACCACGGTGCGGCCCATCAAGGGCATCCTGACGGCCTCTTCGGTGCTGGAAAGGCGGTGCAGCAGCATGCTGCGGTAGGTGTTGGAGGGTGCCACGATGTAGGCCAGCTCAGGGTTCTCGGGCAGCGGGTCCTCGGGCTCCACGCACACGCCGAGGTTGATGGGGTCTACGGTCTCCTCCCATGCGAAGCGCATAGGCCGGTAGTCGCAGTGCTTCCCCTCCGCATGGCAGTGGGCGCAGTTCATGTCCACATAGGCGCGCACCCGTTCGTTGAGCGATGCAGAAGGGTCGTTCCACCGTGCCACGGGCACCGGGGGCGGGAATCCCGGTTGGAGGAATCCGGCTTCCACCCACTTCCCGATCTGGTCCTGGGGGCCTTCGGGATAATCCATGGTACGCGCCATGTTGCGCAATTTGGGACCGATGGGCATTGCCATGTCGTTGAGCTTGTGGCAGGTGAAGCACTCCGCAGCCGCTGGGATCCGGTAGGTAAGGTCGTGCTGGATTCCGGCCTCATCGCGCCAGGACAGCGGAACGAACCTGCCGTTCAGGTCAAGGGTGGCCTCCGTCTGCTCGGCGTTCCAGATATAGTCGGCGAAGAGCCACTGGCCGCCCCGCTTGATGAGCAGGCGGGTCTCCAGGATGCGGCGCTCATCGGCGGGCAGCACGCGGTCGAAGTAGAAGGTCTTGATCAGGACGGTACCGTCAGGGAAGTCGAGCGGCACATCCTCTCCGTTGAACAAGGCGCTGCTCCCGGGCGGCATCCACACGAAGCGGAACTTATGGGCGTAGTCCGAGAAGAGCGGGGTGATGACGTCGTAGGGGAGGACGCCGGCATTGGGCTCGTGGTCGGCCAATGCGCCCGTGAAGAAGCGGTATTGCGACAGCGAAGGATAGGGAACCAGGTCAAGGTCAACGGTGACGCCTTCGCCCGGGACCGATGGGAAGGCGGGCGCAACGACCTCCTCCCGTTCATGCCGGCAGGCAATCACCACCGCCATGATGGCGAGCAGGGTAAGTAGCGCGCGGCGCTGCATTGCTGGTGGGAAAGTTAGGGGGTGGATGCACCCTCGGCCTCGGCCATTGCACGTGCTCGATGAGGATCCCGACTGGGCTACCTTGCGGCCTCGCACTCCCATGACCGCCCACCGAACCCCGGAAAGGCCCGTCGAAACGGCCTCCGACGCCGACAAGCGCCTTTTTCTGCTCGACGCCTATGCGCTCATCTACCGCGCCTACTTCAGCTTCATACGCACCCCGCGGCTGAACAGCAAGGGCTTCAACACCAGCGCGGCCTTCGGCTTCACCACTACGCTGCTCGATCTGATCAGGCGCGAGAAGCCCACCCACATCGCGGTGGTCTTCGACACCGCCGCGCCCACCGAGCGTCACGAGACGCTGCTGGACTACAAGGCCAACCGCGAGGAGATGCCCGATGACATCCGCAGCAACGTGCCGTACATACGCCGGATCATCGAGGCGCTGCGCATCCCCGTGCTGGAGAGCGACGGCTACGAGGCCGACGACGTGATCGGCACCCTGGCGAAGAAGGCCGAGGCCGAGGGCTACACCACCTACATGGTGACCCCGGACAAGGACTTCGGGCAGTTGGTGACCGACAAGATCATCATGTACAAGCCCGGGCGCGGCGGCGAACCGCCCGAGAAGCTCGGGCCCAAGGAGATCTGCGAGCGCTGGGGCCTGGAGCGCACCGAGCAGGTGAAGGACATCCTCGGCCTCATGGGTGATGCCGTGGACAACATCCCCGGCATCCCCGGAATCGGCGAGAAGACCGCGATCAAGCTCGTGCAGCAGTTCGGAAGCCTGGAGGGCGTGCTGGAGAATACCGACAAGCTCAAGGGCAAGCAGCAGGAGAACGTGATCGCATTCGCCGATCAGGGCCGCCTGAGCAAGCAGCTCGCCACCATCAACATCAACGCACCGGTGGAACTGGACCACGATGCCCTGAACCTCGATCCGCCCGACAAGGAAAAGGTGCTGGAGGTATTCAGCGAGCTGGAGTTCAAGACCCTCGCCAACCGCGTGCTGGGGGGCGATGTGAATGGTGCGGCCGTGGAGCCCAAGGCTGCTAAGCGGGGGAAGGCAGCTGCACCCCACCCCGGCCAGGTGGACCTATTCGGCAGCCAGGTGGACGCCGAGGGCAACGTGGAGCTGACCGAGCTGGCCACCATCGACACCGTGCCGCACCGCTACTTCCTGGCGCGCACCAACGAGGACCTTTACATGCTCGCGGCCCAGCTCAAGAAGCAGCCGCGCTTCTGCTTCGATACGGAGACCACCAGCACCGACGAGCGCGTGGCCGAACTGGTGGGTCTCGCCTTCAGTTGGAAGCCCCACGAAGGCCACTACGTGCCCGTGCCCGAGGACAAGGCCGAGGCCCAGCGCATCGTGGACATCTTCAAGCCCGTCCTGGAGAATGAAACGATCGGCAAGGTGGCGCAGAACGCCAAGTACGACATCCGCGTACTGGCCCGGTACGGCGTGGAGGTGAAGGGCCCGCTTTTCGATACCATGGTGGCGCATTTCCTGCTGAAGCCCGATGTGCAGAAGCACGGCATGGACTACCTGAGCGAGACCTACCTGGGCTACCGGCCGGTGAGCATCACCACGCTCATCGGTGAGAAAGGCCGCGGGAAGGTGCAGAAGAGCATGCGCGACGTGGAGGTGGAGCTGGTGAAGGAATACGCCGCCGAGGACGCGGACGTCACCTGGCAGCTCGCCGGAAAGCTGGAGCCGCTGCTGAAGCAGGATGAGGTCACCGCCCTCTTCAATGACGTGGAGATGCCGTTGGTGCATGTGCTTGCCGACATGGAGACAGAGGGCATCCGCATCGACATCCCGGCCCTGAGGCAGTTCAGCGAGGATCTCGGCACGGAGCTGGTGCGCCTGCAGGACGCCATCCACCAGGCCTGCGGGGTGAGCTTCAACATCGACAGCCCCAAGCAGCTCGGCGATGTGCTCTTCGAGACCCTCAAGCTCGGCGGCGACAAGGTGAAGAAGACCGCCAAGACCGGCCAGTACCAGACCAGCGAGGACATCCTGCAGGAGCTGAGCAACGCGCACCCCGCCATCCCGCTGATCCTGGACTACCGCAGCCTGCGCAAGCTGAAGGGCACCTATGTGGACACCCTGCCCGAAGCGGCCGACCCCGTCACGCACCGCGTGCACACCAGCTACCTGCAGACCGTGGCCGCCACCGGGCGCCTGGCCAGCAACGACCCCAACCTGCAGAACATTCCCATCCGCACGGAGAAGGGCCGCGAGATCCGCAAGGCCTTCGTGCCGCGCAGTGAGGAATACCAGCTGCTCAGTGCGGACTACAGCCAGATCGAGCTGCGCATCATCGCCCACATGAGCGGCGATCGCAACATGCAGGAGGCCTTCCGGCACGGGCTGGACATCCACGCGGCCACGGCGGCCAAGGTGTTCAACGTGGACATCGCCGAGGTGACGCGCGAGCAGCGCAGCCGCGCCAAGGCCGTGAACTTCGGCATCGCCTACGGGCAGGGGGCCTTCGGTCTCAGCCAGAACCTGGGCATCCCCCGCGCCGAGGCCAAGCAGATCATCGACGACTACTTCGCGCAGTTCCCCGGCGTGCGCAACTACATGGATGAGATGATCGGCTTCTGCCGCACACACGGCTACATCAAGACCCTGATGGGCCGGCGCCGCTACCTGCCGGACATCACCAGCGCCAACAACACCGTGCGGGCCCAGGCCGAGCGCATCGCCATCAACGCGCCCATGCAGGGTTCGGCAGCGGACATCATCAAGGTGGCCATGGTGAACATCCACCGCGACATCAAGGCGCAGGGGCTGAAGAGCAGGCTGCTGCTGCAGGTGCACGACGAACTGGTGTTCGATGCATTCAAGGAGGAGGCGGAGGAGTTGAAGGCGCTGGTGAAGGAGCGGATGGAAGGCGCGCTTTCCCTTGATGTGCCGTTGGTTGTTGACATGGGCGTGGGGAAAAACTGGCTTGAGGCGCACTGAGGCCCAGGGGGAACAAGGGGACATTTGGAGCGGCCACATCCGCCACCATTGTCCCATGACCACCAAGCGAATATCGCGCCTCGTGCTCCCGATGGCCCTGCTCGCCCTGCTCGCGGGCTGCGGTGGGAATCAGCAGCCGCAAGACACCCTGACGACAGACGCCGCCGACAGCCTCGCCCAGAGCGAGCGCATGGGCCGCACCCGCAAGATCTTCTACAACATCCCCTCGCCCATGGAGACGGCGGCCCTGCTGAAGAAGGCGGGTGCGAACTACCAGGGTGCCATCCTGAACGATGTGAAGAACGTGGACAAGTACACGGCCGCCAGCAAGCAAGCACTCAATCTGGGGGTCTATGGCGCTGACCTTAGCTACGCCAGCGTCTTCAACCATACCCAGGAGAGCATGTTCTACACGAGCTGTGCCCGGCGGCTGGCCGACAAGCTGGGCGTCACCAGCGCATTCAGCGACAGCACGCTGGAGCTGATGGAGAAGCACCAGAATGACCGCGACAAGCTGCTCGATATCATCAGCGAGACCTATTGGGACATGGACCGGTACCTGAAGGTGAATGACCGCGACAACATCAGCGCCCTGATGATCGCGGGCGGCTGGGTGGAAGGGCTCTACGTGGCCACGCAAGTGGCCAAGGCCAACACCACGCCAGAGCTGCGCCAGCGCATCGCCGAGCAGAAGCTCTCCCTGGGCGACCTCCTCTCGCTGATGGAGACCTACGGTACCGATGACCAGGCGCTGAACGGCGTCCGCGAGGACCTGAAGGCGCTGAGCGCGCTCTATGCCGATGTCGGCGGCGGCGGCGGCGGCGTCACTGCAACGCAGGAGAACGGCGTCGTGGTCATCGGCGCTGAAGGCGGGGCCGCCACCCTCACAGACGCCCAGCTCGCAGCCATCACCGAGAAGGCCGCCGCCATCCGCAATACCTACATCAACTGATCGCCGCCATGCTCCGAACCACCCTCGCCACCGCGTTGCTGGCTGCAGGCATGATGCTGGCTGCCCACTCCGCACAGGCCCAGTGCAAGTCGTTCGCCAAGAACAAGTGCGTGCCGGGTCTGCACCCTTACAAGTTCAATGAGACCTTCAATGGCGCCCAGCTGTCGCCTGGCGAGGAGGCCGAGGTGAACCTCACTTTCTACAGCGGCCAGGAGTACCGGGTGATGGTGTGCGTGCACCAGATCCTCGGCGAGGTCAATTGGAAGCTGGTTGACCAGAACAACAAGATCGTCTTCGAGAGCATGGCCGACGACCCGAAGACCCACTTCGACTTCAAGGCGGCGGCTACCACGCAGTTGCGCGTAGTGGTCTGGGTGCCAAGCAAGCCCAAGACCGACATGGTGCACATGGGCTGCGTGGCCATCATGGTGGGCTTCAAGGAGTAGCAAGCCCGATGCGGAAACGCAGAGGCCCCGGATTCATCCGGGGCCTCTGCGTTTCCGCATCGGGCGCGGTCAGTTCAGCGTTACCCGGCTTTTCCGCTCCAGCCGCGTGCGACTCTGGAACCGGAATACGAAGTAGTCGGCGCCGTTGGCCGGCAAGGACACGACCGTAACAGCCCGGCCGGATTCCAGGCCGTCCTGACCGACCGCTATCGCCTGCAGGGTATCCTGGAGCGCCGCCGAGGTGCTGAGATAGACGACGAGGCGGTTATCCTGGCCAGCGCTGTCGGGCTCTACCAGAACCTTGCCCACGGCCAGTCCATGCGCGCGTAGCGCATCGGAGAGCTGCACCTCGATGCCCCAGCTCTTCTCCACGCCGCTGGTCACGCCTTCAATGACCTCGGTGGCGGCGCTCCCGGCCAGCTCACCGCCCTTGTTCAGCGCCTCCTTGGTGCCATCTGCCACCCTGCCGCAGCCAATGGCAGCGAGGACCAGGGCCAGGAACATCGGCCGAGGAGCCCTCATTGCACCGTGAATCGGATGGCATTCCGGCGGACTTCCGTGGAGATTCTCAGCAGGTAGGTGCCGGTGCTCAGGGCGGCGATGGGTAGGTCTATGCGGTGCTCGCCTTCAGCCAGCACGCCGACAGCGCGCTGATGCACCACACGGCCCGTGAGGTCGATGATCTCCAGCAGCATGGAGGCCCCGCTGCCATGTACGAGGGCCTGGGCATGGCCGCTGGCCGGGTTGGGCAGCACCGCCAATCCCGTGGCGGGTGCCTGGAGCTCATCCAAGCCTACCGGCAAGCCGTTCAGATTGATGTCATCGAGATAGAGGTTGTTCCCTCCGTCGCTCTCGAATTCGAACTTGAACCGGAAGTTGGGCACATGGTTCACGCTGCTGATGTTGGTGACCTCGGTGTAGCTCCATTGGCCTGGGCCGTTCGGGATGAAGCTACTGGTCACCACTCCTCCGGTGGTCAGCGTGGTGCTGCCCCGCATCACCTTGCGCAGGCTCCAAGTGTCCCCGCAGTTCGTGCTGGTGTAAACGCGCAGCGCATCATCGCTGTTGGAGGTGCGTTTGGCATAGGCGTACCGGAAAGAAAGGACGACCTGGGTGGCGCCGCTCATGTCGTAGGTGCGGGATACCAGCTCATCCACGCGGCCATCCATCGCGGCCGTATTCACGATCCGCGTGCTCTTCGCGCCCGTGAAGGCCGCGGCGGTGGTCACCGTCCAGGTATTGTCATTCTGAGGGTTCTCCACGAACCAATCCGGGGCGTTGAATGCGCTAATGGCCTCGAAGCCCTCCTCGAACGGGGCCGCGGTGCCGGGCACGGGCAGCACGGTGATGTAGCCGGATTGGTTGTTGGTGAGGGAAGTGCTGCCATCGCTGGCGGTGAGACTCACCGCATAGGTGCCCGGCGCATCATAAGTCACGGTGGCGGTCGCCGAGGTGGCGGTCGCGGGAGACCCGCCGGCGAAGCTCCAGCTGCGCGAGGAGACTGCGTTGTAGCTCACATCGGTGAAGGTGACGGACTCCCCTTGGCAGACCACCCTGTTGCTGGCGGTGAATTCCGCCGCGCAGAGCGCCTCCGGCTGGCTGACGCCCGTGGCCGTGAGGTTGTTGGCTGTAATGAGCTGGTTGCGCTGGGCGGTCGAGGAGGTGAGGGCGGCCACCATGCGGGTCTTCTGGCCCAGTGTGAACATCTTGGAACAGTAGGAGTACTCCATGAAGTTCTCCACGTTATCCAATGAGCCGCAGGTCGTCCCGCTGAGGTTGCAGCTCGTCCAGCCGATGGTGTTCGGCGTGTCGCTCACGCCATCATCCGTGCTGCAGTTGGTGGAGACCGCAGGGGTGTTGGAGCCCCCCCAAGTGTGCTCGAGATTGATCCAATGCCCCACCTCATGCGTGAGCGCGCGGCTCCTTGAGGGGCTGCCGGTGCCGATGCTGCCCACGTAGGTGTGCTGCATCACGATACCGTCGGCCGCTGCGAAGAAGGCCACGCTTCCGGGCGTGAGCGTATACCCTGCCGCACCGGCGGCACTGGCGGCTACCCACACGTTCAGGTACTTGTTCCGCGGCCACTGGATGAGGTCCTTCATGTCCTGTGTGCCGTCGTTCGTGAGCGCGCTCACCGTGCGGGTGATGCCCCGCGTGCAATTCCCATTGGGGTCCTTGCGCGCCAGGCGGAACTCGATGTCCACGTTGGCCACGAGCGGAAGGAACTCCGCGCGCACATTGTCCCAGTCGGGGTTCTGGCGGTTGAAGTCCTCGTTCAGGATGCGCATCGCATCAAGCACCTGTTCGTCGGAGATGTTCTCCGGACCATGGTTGTGGATGATGTGGAAGACCACCGGGATGACGTAGGTGCTGCGCGCGCCTTCGCTAAAGCCTGCCGTCCATGCCTCCAATTCGGCATTGGCCGCTGCGATAGCGCCGAGGAGGGCGGGGTCGTTGCCATGCAGGCGCTCGAGCACCGCGTCGTCGTTGGTGCCGCATGTGAATGCGGGGCTTTGCGCCGAAGCGGCGAGCGGCAGTGTGGCGATGGCCAGGGCAGGGAACAGATAGCGCATGATGCTGAACGGGTCGGATTGCTGGTTCTGGGCGGCGGGTATCGGCGCGTCACTCCACGATGAAGCGGGCGAAGGACCGGCGCCCGTCGACGGAGAGCTCCGCTGCATAGGCTCCCGGGGCCATGGCGCCAAGGTCGAGCGGCACGATGGCCTCGCCCGCGGGGCGAAGGCCGAGCTCCTCCATGTGCATCGTGCGGCCGGTGGCATCGATGATGCTCAGGCGGGCGTGACCGGGAGTCGGAAGGTTCAGGTGGACCCGCGCCATGCCTTGGGCGGGATTGGGGAGCACCTGCAATGCGGCTCCGGCGCCAAGGAGGCTCTCCTCCAAGCCCACAGGCAGGCCATTGATGTTGATGTCATCGAGGTAGAGATGGTTTCCTCCGTCGCTCTCGAAGACGAACTTGAATCGGAAGTCGGGGATATGGCTGGTTGCGCTGATGTTGGTGACCTCCGCAAATCCCCACTGGCCCGGACCGTTGGGGACGAAGCCGCCCGTGGTGGCGGGGGCGGTGGGAAGCGTGGTGCTGCCGCGCGAGATGCGGCGCAGGCTCCATGTCTCTCCGCAGTTGTTGCTGATGTAGAGGCTCAGTACATCGTCGCTGGTGCTGGTGCGACGGGCATAGGCCCATCGGAAGGTGATGCTGATGTCTTCGGCTGCGCTCATATCGAAGGTCCGGGAGAGCAGCTCATCCACGTTGCCGGCCATGGCTGAGCTGTTTGATATGCGGACGCTCTTCGAGCCGGAGTAGGCGGCCGTGGTGGAGACCGTGAAGGTGTTGTCGGCATTGGGGTTCACGGCGAACCAATCGGGGCCGTTCAACGCGGTGAGGTCCTCGAAGCCCTCCGAGACCGGGGGCGTCGATCCGGGGTTGGCCAGCACGGTCACCATGCCCTGCACCGTGGAACTGAGGGTGTTGGTGCCATCGGTGACCGTAAGCTGGACGGGATAGACGCCTGGCTCGTTGTAGACCACGGAGGGGGCGGCCTCATCCTCCATGCTGGAGGGCGTGCCTCCAGGGAAGCTCCACTGCCGCCCTGTGACGCCATGGAAGCTGAGGTCGGTGAAGGTGACCGCGCTGCCGGCGCAGATGAGCCCAGCACTGCTCTGGAAGGAGGCCTGGCAGAGCACGGGCTCGTCATCGACCCCGGTGGCTGCCAGGTTGGCTGCGGTGATGAGCTGGTTGCGCTGCGCGGTTCCGCTGTTGAGCGCGGCAAGCATCCGGGTTTTCTGCCCCTCCGTGAACATCTTGCAGCAGTAGGAGTACTCCATGTAGTTCTCCACATTGTCGAGCGAGCCGCAGCTGGTGCCCGAAAGCGTGCAGTTGGTCCAACCGATCGTATTGGGCGTGTCGCTCACGCCGTCATCGCCGTTGCAGTTCTCCGGGAGCCCGGGATTGTTGCTGTTTCCCCAAGTGTGCGCCAGGTTGATCCAGTGCCCGACCTCGTGCGTGAGGGCCCGCGAACGGCTCGGAGTGCCGGTACCTATGGAGCCGGTGTATGTGTGCAGGATGACGATGCCGTCCCACGTAGGCTGGTTGTTCACGGATCCGGGCCGGTAGGTGTAGCCCGCCGCTCCATCCGCGCTGGCAGCCACCCAGATGTTGAGGTACTTGCTGCGCGGCCATTGGATCAGGTTCTTCATGGCCTGGGTGCCGTCGTTGGTCAATGGCGAGACGGTGCGGGTGATGCCATTGGTGCAGTTGCCGCTCGGGTCGCGCGTGGCCAGTTTGAAGGAGATGCCCACATCGGCCACGATGGGGAGGAACTCGGGCCGCACGTTGTCCCAGTCCGGATTCAGGCGGTTGAAGTCCTCGTTGAGGATCCGGACGGCATCGATCACCTGCTCGTCGCTGATGTTCTCCGGCCCGTTGTTGTGGATGATGTGGAAAACCACCGGGATGGTATGCACCACTCGCTCGGCTCCGGTCTGTGCCGCAGCCCAAGCGGACGTGAACTGCTCCAATTCCGCATCGGCGGCAGCGATCAGCGCCAATTCACCGGCAGGGTCGGGGTGGTTGGCCAGGACCTTCGTCAGGTCGTTGGCGCCGCAGGGTTGAATCTGGGCCGACCCGTTCACGGCAAAAACGAGCAGGGTAATCAGGGTCAGGGTATGGGAAAGACGCATGGGGTTCTCTTGCAGGTTGTCAAAAATACCCGATGGAGACCCTGGCAAACGTCATAGGGATGCCACAGGGGACGGTGGAATCGGGATCCTAAAGAGGCTTGGGAATCCCAGAATCCAATCGAGCGGCGACGGACCCGGCATCGGCCCGGTTAAAGGGGCTGGTCGGCACGATGAGCTATCAGGGGACGATGAACCTAACCGCTTGTGTTCCGGTTTCAGTGACGAGCCGCACGATGTAGGTCCCGGGGGCTGCCTGACGCAGGCCCAAGGCCATGCGCTGCAGCCCCCCCGATTGAGCGACCGCTTGTAGCCCTGCGATGCGACGGCCGGCGGCATCCTGCACCTCGATCCGGACGGGCCCTGGCTGGACAGGGGCGAAGGAGGCCCAAGCATCCCCGGAGGAAGCATCCCAGGCAGCAGCGAGGCCTTGTGCCTCAGTCGCCTGGTCGCGCATGCCCACTTGGCCCGCCACGATGTTGATGTCGTCGATGAAGAGGTCATTTCCGCCATCGCTCACGAACTCGAATCGGAGGCGGAAGCTCGATGTGCACAGCGTGGGGCCGATGTTGGTGATTTCGGCGAGCCGCCATTGGTCGGGTCCGGAGGGGATGAAGGGGCCGTTTATCACACCGGCGGTGAGCAGCGCATTGCTCGCGCGCATCACCTTGCGCAGCACCCAGGTGGCGCCGCAATCGGCGCTCACCCACACGAAGAGCGCGTCATCGTTGGTAGGGAATCGCTTGGCAAAGGCGTACCGGAAGGTGACGATGGCTCCAGCGCTGCCGCTGAGGTCGAAGGTCTCGGAGAGCAGTTCATCCACGTTGCCGGACATGGTGATGGCGTTCGGCAAGCGTGCGCTGCGTGAGCCGGTGAAGGCTGCGGCCTGGCTGAGCACGAACCCGCCATCGCCTTGCCGGTCGGTGATGGCCCAGCGTTCGTCAGGCAGCGCTAAAGTGGATTCGAATCCTTCCAACCATGGCACGGGCTGACCTGGCGATGGCAGGACGCGGATGAAAACCGGCTCCGTGCCGGTGATTCCATTGGTGCCGTCGCTTGCTTCGAGGCTCACCGGATAGAGCCCCGGCTCGGTATAGGTTACCGACGGGGTTTCCGCATCGCTGTTTGCGGGCTGCCCTCCCGGAAAGGACCAGTACCGGGTGGTGATGCCCCAGAAGCTCTGGTCCTGGAACTGGATGGTCTCGCCGGCGCAGATGGTGCGACGGTCGGCCGTGAAGCGGACCTGGCAAACCTGGCCGGGGCCGGAAACCCCCGTCAGATCCAGGTTCTCGGGCTGCCACAGGGCGGAGCGTTCGGCGACGTCCGAGTTGAGCGCTGCCAGCATGCGGTCGCCCTGGCCCATGGTGAACATGCGGCTGCAGTAGGCGTACTCCATGTAGTTCTGCACATTGTCTGGGCCGCTGCCGCAGGAGTTGCCGTTCAGCAGGCAGGAGGTCCATCCGCGGGTGAGCGGGGTGTCGTCCACATCGTCGTCGAAGTCGCAATTCTCGGGCAGCCCTGGCTCGTTGCTGTCGCCCCAGGTGTGCTTGAGGTTCAGCCAGTGCCCCACCTCATGGGTGAGCGCCCGCGACCGGCCGGGGGAGCCTGTTCCCACGCTGCCTACATAGTCGTGCTTGATCACGATTCCATCGGCCTCGGGCCATCCGTCCAGCCACATGGGATAGTAGGTGTAGCCCGCCGCGCCGCTCGCACTGGCCGCCACCCACACGTTCATGTAGCGGTCGCGCGGCCATTGGATCAGCTGGGTCATGTCGTAGTCCCCGTCGTAGGTGCGGATGCTCGCCGTGCGCGTGATGCCGTTGGTGCAGTTGCCCTCGGGGTCGCGCCTGGCCAAGCGGAATTCGATGCCCACATCGGCTACGATGTCCAGGAATTCGGGACGGACGGTGCTCCAGTCCGGGTTGAGCCGATTGAAGTCCTCGTTGAGGATCCGTACGGCATCAAGAACCTGCTGATCGCTGATGTTCTCCGGTCCGAAGTCATGGATGACGTGGAAGACCACGGGAATCACGTAGGCCTGCCCGCCGCCCCGGGTGAAGGCCCCTGCGCCTGCTTCCATGGCCGCCTTGGCTTGCAGCGCGTGCTGTGCGGCGTTCGGCCGTTCGGCCAGGTGGCGCGCCAGTTCGACGGGGTGATTGGCGAGGCAGGAGAAACCGCTCTCTTGGGCAGGGGCCTGGGCGACGGCAGCAAGCAGCCCCAAGCCGATGAAGGCGATGCGCATGTGGATCGGCACGTAAAGTAGGCCGCCCGACGGGGCGGACCGTCCCCATAACACTCAGGGCAGCTGCTCGGTGCGCGTATTCGTTGGAATGCTGCCGCCGATGTTCTGCAGGATGGGGTCACGGTCGTTGTCCTGCCCGGTGTACTTCACCACGCCGTCCAGGTTCACATCCTCCGGATGGTATCCGGTGGTGGTGGCCGTGGGCAGGCTGCCCCCCACACGCACCAGGATGGGGTCGCGGTCGTTCTCCTGGTTGGTGTACCGCAGGATGCCGTTGCCGTCCACGTCGCCCGCCCATAGCGCGGCGATGGTGCCTAGAAGCTTGCGTGCATCGGTGCCGTACGTGGGCGTGGCCGGGTCGGCCAGGTCCACGCGCACCACGCCGGCGCCGAAGGCCTGGGCGCTGCTGGTCATGGTGGCGAGGTGATTGCGGTGCCAGACGGCCACCTTGTAGGACGCGCGCGGGGCATCGGGGAACCAGAGCGGCTCATCTCCGTCTGGCGTCACCACGCGGCCATCAGCGAGCAGCACGGCGGCCATTTCGTCCACCACCGTCCCATGGTTTGCGCCATCGCGCAGCTGCACCATCACCCAATCCACGGGGGCCCCGGCACCGGTACGCTCGAGGAGCTCCGGCTTCATGGTGGCGCCTTGGCCGTATGGGTCGGAAGTGGGCAGGATGCCGGCTGTCAGCAGGTCGCTCCGCATCGCCGTTCCGTTCCATGCCCCTTCCAGCACCATGCTCAGCGCCAGTTCTGCATCGCCATCGGAGTAGTCGAAGATGCCGTCCAGGTCACGGTCAACGCCATGGCGGATCTTGGTGCTGGGGTGGACGATGGTCCAAGTGAGCGGGTTGCCGGCCTGCGCATGGGCAACCAGCTGAGCGTGCGTCACGGGTGGCGCTCCGTTGAGGTCGGGCTGGTAGTTGTTGCTCCCGAGGTAGTAGAAGCCCCGCAGCTCCCCCTGCCAGCGGCCCTTCACAACGAGCGCGTAGTCGTTCGGGTACTTGTTCGTCCAGTTCAAGAGCGTCCCCACACGGCCGGCGCTGCCCACGCTGCCATTGATGGTCATGCGCATTCCCACGGCCGGCATGGCATCCTGGATGGCATGCACGCGGTCGAAGCCGTAGCTCTGCGGGCTGTTCGCCTGTGTGATGCCGCCGCTCCAGCTGAGCAGCTCCGGCTCATAGTCGCCGAGGTAATGCCCGGTGCCGTTCTGATTGAACCGGGTCTCCATCACCCCGTCGCTCATCATTCCGAAGCCGCTGGTGCATTCGGTGGTGTTATAGAAGAAGCCGTTCTTCCGGTAGGTGCTGCGCAGGTCGGGCACCATATTGGTGTTCAGGGCCATGTTCACCACGCCGGCGCTGGTGTTCGAGCCGTTGCCGGGCAGGTGTCCGCGTCCGCTCCCGGTCTGGTGGCAATGCGAGCAGTTGATGTTCACGGCGACGAAGAGGCTCACCCCGGCAGTGGGAATGGTCTGGAACGTGGTGCCCGTGAAGCGCACGCGGTTGGGATTGTTCATCCGCTCCACGGTAGCGGCCACCCCGGCGGTGTTGGTGTCCGGCCTGATGGTGCGGTAGGGGTTGGGGACGTACCAGGTGGCCGCGAGGAAATCGCTGAACTCCTGCATGCCCACCACGTCTAGCGGAGCATCCAGGCCCTGAAGGTCCTCGAAGGCACCGGCGAAGTCGTGGAAGCTGCCCTTGTCGCCGCGCCAATGAAGCTTGCCCGTGCCCCGGTTGATGATGTCGATGAGGAACTGGGTCGTCTTCAGCCCCTTCATCGGATGGTAGGTCTTATTGCCTGCGGGGTCGTTCACGGTGACCATTCCGCCGGCGGGATTGCCGAGGTCCCAGGCCAGGCGGTCCCAACGGCTATCCACATGGCAGCTGCCGCAGCTGATGTGACCGTGGCCGCTGCCCAGGTGCGTATCATAGAGATGCTTCCGTCCGACCTTGATCGCCTGCGGGGTGGGATCGAAATAGGAAGTGCGGGCCACCTCCTTGTTCGTCGCAAGGTCGATGGTGCTGATGCTGGCGCCGAACTTGTTGAGCACGAAGGCGCGGCCGCTGCCCTCATGCAGCACAACGCCTGTGGGCCCTTCTCCCACGGTGATCGGATCGGGGCTCACGCGCGCGCCCGTGGCGTTGATCATGATCACATTGTTGCTCCCCATGCCGGTGACATAGGCCGTGCTCCCATCGGCCTTCCAAGCGATGCCGCGCGGGTCGCCGATGGATTGCTTGCGCAGCGCAGGCGGCGAGCTGTGGGTGCTGTAATTGATGTGGGGGTTGAGGTCGGTGCGCGTCACCGCGCCCGCTCCGAGGAATCGCGACACGTTCACCGTGAGGAATTTGCCGCGCAGGTTGGGCTCGAAGCGCTTCTCATTGGTGGCATCGGTGCCCACGACGAATACCTCGCCCGTTCCGGGCCGCACGCTCATGGCCATGAGGATGTTGCCGAGCGTCTGCTTGTAGGTGACGGTGGCGGTGCTGGGGCTGTTGGCGTTGATCATGGCCACGTCCCTGTCGGGCATGTCCCAGCCGGCGATGCGCGCTTTCCCCGGAGCGTTGCCGGAGACGAGGTTCGTCCAGTTGCCGCCATTGTCATCCATCCATTGGCCAGCGGCATTCTTGCGCACCACCAGGCTGTGATTGGCCTGCATGGGCGGATTGTTCGGGTTCATGGGCGGGTTGAATCCCGTGCCGGCGTTCGGTACCGGAACGGCTCCGCCATAGGGCCCTGCCGGATTGGTCACTTCATTCGGCACGGTGGTGCATCCGCCTTGCGGAGAGCAGAAGCCCCCGGCATGGAAGGAGTTGCCATTGAGGACAGTGGTCTGGTTCCCGCTCTCGAAGAAGGCGCAGTATACCGTGCCGCCGTCGGGGCTCACGGCCAGGGCGCGCGGCTGCTCGCCCTTCAGCAGCACCTGGGTGGGCGCGGAGTTCAGGTTGGCCAGGTCGAAGACCTGCACCATCTCCTGCTCGGCGCAGCTCACGAAGGCCTTCCCGCTCGCGAAGACCACATCGGCCGGCTCGTTCTCCGTGAGCAGGCTGCGCACGGTGGCCTTCAGGGTGAGGTCCACGATGCTCACCTCATCGCTGATGGTGCACACCACCCAGGCTTCGTTGTTGGTGCGGGCGCGCACGGTCACGGGGTCGAGGCCCACGGGGATGCTGGCGGAATGGGTGATGCCGGCGGCGGTGACATCGAACACCTCCAGGCTGTTGTTGGCCGTGTTCACAGCCAGCAGCCGGGTGCCATCGGGCGTGAGGGCGATGGGGCTCACATGCGCCGACTCGAAGTTGGTGAACGCCGAAACAGGGACACCGCCTCCGATCGCCTTGGCGGAGCCGGTATCATCGGAAGGCCCCGGCTCGAAGGCCGAGAGGCCGGCGAAGAGCGAAAGCGCGGCGAGCGCAATGATGGACTTGCGGTTGGCGGCGAGGAAGCGCATGGCTGTGCGGGTTGACTGTGCCGGCCGCCGCTCACTCACCTCCCTTCGCACCGCGGCCCTGCAGGGCGATGCAAGCTAGCTGCGGGAAGGGTGAAAAGCAAGCGGTCAGTACACCAGCAGCCGTGGCTCGCTCATCTCCTCGATGGCGTACCGGATGCCCTCGCGCCCCAAGCCGCTGTCCTTGATGCCGCCGTAGGGCATGCTATCCACCCGGAAACCGGGGATTCCGTTGATGATGACGCCTCCCACCTCGAGCTCCTCGTGGGCCATGCGCATATGCGCGAGGCTATCGGTGAAGACGCCCGCCTGAAGCCCGAAGCTGCTGTCGTTCACTGCGTCGATCGCGGCCTTGAAATCCCGCACGCGTTCCACGGTGGCGACCGGGCCGAAGGCCTCGGCGCAGCTCACCTTCATCGAGTTGTCCGTGCCGGTTAGCAGGGTGGCTGCATACACGTTGCGCGCCTCATCCACCGCGTGCCCGCCGGCAAGCACCTGGGCCCCGCCCTGCCGGGCCTCTTCGACCCATGCCGCGATGCGGAGCAGGTGGCCCCTATCGATGATGGGCCCCACGATGGTGCCGGGATCGGCCGGGTCGCCGCAGGGAATGCGGCCCACCTCCTGGACCAGCAGGTCGCGGAAGCGCTCGAACACGCGCTCCACGGCGAAGATGCGCTGGGTGCTGATGCAGATCTGGCCGGCGTAGAGGAAGGAGCCAGCGGCCACGGCCTTGGCCACAGCGGGCAGGTCGGCGCCCTCGTCCACGATCACGGCCGCGTTGCCGCCGAGCTCGAGGGCCACCTTCTTCTTCCCGCAGATGGCCTTCAGGTGCCAGCCCACCTTGTCGCTTCCGGTGAAGCTGAGCATGGCGATGCGCGGGTCCTTCACGAGCTTCTCCGCCACCGGGATTCCGCAGAGCATGCAGCTGAATGCCCCGTCGGGATAGCCCAGCTGCGCGATGAAGCGGGAGAGCGCCAGGGCGCTGAGCGGGGCCTGCGGCGCGGGCTTCAGGATGACCGGGCAGCCGATGGCCAGCGCCGGCGCCACCTTGTGCAGTACCAGGTTGAGCGGGAAGTTGAACGGTGTGATGGCGGCGATGATGCCGATCGGGCGGCGCTTGGTGAATGCCGTCCTGCCCGCGCCTGCGCCATAGTCGATGGGCACCACCTCGCCGCCGAAGCGCAGCGCCTCGGCCGCGGCCGTGCGCACGGTGACGATGCACCGCGCGATCTCGGTGCGTGCATAGCCGATCGGCTTGCCCGCCTCGCGCATGATGAGCTGCGCCAGTTCCTCCTCGTGCTCCTTGAGCAGGCCCGCCAATCGCTCCAGCCGCTCGCTGCGCTCACCCGCACTCAGCTTGCGGAACGCCGGGAACGCTCGCTGGGCGGCGGTGATGGCCGCTTCCATCTGGGCTTCGCTGGCGTGCGGGATGCGGGCTATCTCGGTGCCTTGGTACTTGTCCAGCACCGCCTGGGTGCTGCCATCGCCTTCGGAGGACCAATGGCCATGCAGGAAGTTGGCCGGCCGGTACAGGGTGCGTGCGGAGGCGGCCTCCGCTGGGGTGGGGGACATGCGGCGAAGGTATCGCCGCACGGATGGCCCGGCTACCTTGGCCCCATGCCGCAGCGCCGCTGGTCGTTGGTCGCCGTTTGGGCCCTGTGCGCGCTGCTGCTCGGCCTGCGTACGACTCAGCCCGTGCGCCATGCCTTCACGTGGGACGTCTTCGGGTACTACCTCTATCTCCCGGCCACATTCATCCACCATGATCCCGGGCTGCGCAACCCCGCTTGGCTGGAAGCGTTGGTGGCGGAGCATGAGCCCTCGGCCACGCTCTATCAGCTGGTTGATGGCCCGGAAGGCGGGCGCGTCATCAAGTACAGCTCGGGCATGGCGCTCGCCTATGCTCCCTTCTTCGCTATTGCGCATGCGCTGGCAGGTCCGTTGGGCTTTCCTGCGGATGGCTTCTCGGCGCCCTACCGCGTTGCGGTCACCTACGGCATGCTGCTGTGGGTGATGCTCGGGATCTTCCTGTTCCGACGGCTGCTGCTGAACTGGTTCGATGAGCGGACGACGGCCGTTCTCATGGTCCTGGTCGTACTGGGAACCAACTTCCTCCACCTGGCTGCTTTGGACGGCACGCTGCTGACGCATCCGCTCCTCTTCACCCTTTATGCCGCCTTGGCGCTTGCCACGCAGCGCTGGCACCGCCATGCGGGCCTGCCGGCGGCGGTAGCGGTTGGGGCCCTGGCGGGCTGGATCACCCTGGTGCGCCCGAGCGAGGGCGTGTGCCTGCTGATTCCGTTGCTCTGGGCGGAGCCGTCGGGATGGCGCGCGAAGTGGCGCATGGTGGCCGATCGCTGGCCCCAAGCGGTGCTGGCGGTGACGGCCTTCGTGGTCATGGCTTCGCCACAGCTGGCATACTGGAGGCAGGTGACGGGCGAGTGGCTGTTCTACTCCTATATCAATCCCGGCGAAGGCTTCGATTTCGGCTCACCGCATACCTGGGATTTCCTGTTCAGCTTCCGCAAGGGCTGGTTCGTGTACACGCCGCTGGCGCTGGTCATGGTGGCTGGGCTCGGGGCCGTGCGGCAGCGCGCCCGTCACCTGTTCTGGCCGCTGTGCGCCTACCTGGCCGTCGACCTCTACGTGGTGAGCAGCTGGACGAACTGGTGGTATGCCGGCGGCAGCTTCAGCGCACGGAGCATGATGCCGGCCTATGCATTGCTCGCGGTGCCGCTCGGCTTCGCGCTGACCGGCCCCGGCCGGCGCACCATGCTCGCGGCAAGCGCGGTCCTCGTCGTGCTGAACCTGTTCCAGACCTGGCAGTGGAGCCACGGCATCCTCAGCAAGGAGCGGATGACTGCCGGCTACTACGCCGCGGTTTTCTGCCGTACCGCGGTGCCGGCCGGGGCGGATGCACTGCTCCTGGTCGACCGTCCGCTCACCGAGGAGGAGGCGCTGAAGGATGAATCGGGTTATCACCGCTCGCTGCTCTACCGCAACACCTTCGATGACCGCCCCGAAGGGGTCTATGCCCTTTCCCCGGCCGACCCGTTCACGCCTGGGCCCGATGTGCCGTTCAGGCGCCTCACCGGTGCGGATCACGCGTGGCTGCGCATCAGCGCCCGGCTATGGGTCACGGACAGCACCACGGCTCCGCCCATCCTCGTGGCCACCTTCCACCACAAGGGTGAGACCTATAAGTACCGTGCGGTGAAGTGGGACCTCGGTGCGGCGGCCCCCGGCGAATGGTGCACCCAGCGCTTCGACTACATCACGCCCGAGGTGCGGTCCGCCGAGGACAACCTGAAGGTGTACATCTGGAACCAGGCCGGAGGTACGCATATCGTGGACGACCTGCAGGTGGAGCTCTTCGGCCCCAAGTGATCAATCAGCCGTGATGCGCTCGTGCGAGAGACCTGCTGCGGCTTGGCGGAAGAAAATGCCCTTGGGGTTGCCCGATGCCCGAAGGAGCTCCCGGGCGTGCCGTGTATCATCCACCCGGAAGAGCGTGCGCTTCGCGTACCACCGCACCTGCGGCTCCGGGGTGAAGCCGAGGGTGAAGACCATCTCGTCCGGCCTGGCTTCGCGTGCGATGGCGAGGCCTTGCTCCATCTGCCAGGCGAATCGCTCGTCAGTCGGTGATGAGGGCGGATTGGTGCGGTAGAAGTAGAGCACGCCGGAAATGCATGTCACTGCCAGCGCGGCCCACGACCAACCAGCGCGCATGGCCGACAGCCCCAACCCGCCCAGCCCGCAGAGCAGCAGACCGGCTTTGAGCGCGGTGAAGTCGTGGCCGGTGTACTCAAGCAGGAAGGCCATCTCCAGGATCACGGGCAGAGCCGTGAGCACCACGAAGAGCCACAGTGCGTTGCGCTGGGAGATGACCGAATGGCGCTTCCGCAGCAGCGACACGAGGGGCAGCAGGAGCGGCAGCCAGCTGATGCGGTAGTTGAGCAACAACGTGCGGAGCATGCCTCCATGCTCGCTGCCGGTTCCACGCTCGGCGTAGCGACCGCTGAAGTAGGCGAGCAGGGCATCGACATCCACCACCTGCAGCCAGCGCCAAGCGGTAAATGCCAGCGCGAGGCCGACACCGGCAAACGCCGAAGCCAACAATCGCAATCGCGTGGCATCGCGCTGCTGGTGCCATTGCACAATAGCGATCATGCCCAATGCAACGCCCGCCCACACACCCGGCCAGCTGATAAGCGTGGTGAGGAAAAGCGTCAACGCGCACAACACCGCCATGCGCCAAGGGACGCCATCGGTTCTCGTCAAGGCACGCAAGGCGACGAGCACGTGCCAGACCCATGCGTTCTGGGCGAACATGTCGCTCATGTAGGCATTGCCGTGGAACCAGAGCGGCGCGGGCATGAAGAGGTAGAGCAGCGCGGCGAAGAGCGGCGCCGGTCCATCGCGCTGCAGCTCGCGCACGACGAGGTACAGGCCGATGGCCGTGAGCAGGTGGAAGAACAGATTGAAGAGCTGCAAGCCCAGAGCATTGGGCTCGGTGCCCGTGATGGCGAACAGCGCATGCGGCAGGTCGAAGGCGAGCGGCGGATGCGAGAGGTAGTAGAGCACGCCATCGTGCAGTGCGGGAGCATCGGTGTAACCGGGCGGGATCAGGTCGGCTGGTCCGGTGAAGGTGATGGCCGGCGCGCCGTGGTGGGCGAGGAAGCCATCGTGGTGCCAGCTGTGCAGCGCGATGAGCACCAGCGCGGTGCAGAGCTCGTGGTGGCCGCTGAGCGGTCGGTTGAGCAAGGGCCAGCGCACAACCACGCTCACCGCGAAGGCAAGGAGCAGGAGGAGCAGATGGCGGCGCGACATCGCACGAACATAGCGCGGCTACCTTGGTCGCATCATGGATGCGCGCGGCGAGCGTTCGATTCCGTCATGGGCCGTGCTGCTCCTGCTGGTGGCCGTCAGCATCGGGGCACATGCGTCCATCCTGACGTGCACCTTCTTCAGCGACGATTTCCAGGTGCTCTGGCGGCTGCGCTCCGGCGAGGGCAGCAGCTTCTTCCGGCCACTGGCCGACCTCGCACTCCGCGCGAACCTGGCATTGACCGGGCCGGAGCCGTGGGCCTTCAGGGTGGTGAATCTGGCGCTGCTGGGCATCAATGGCTGGCTGGTGCATCTGCTGGCCAGACGGCTGCTCAGCCGAGACGCCGCCTTCGCCGCAGGCTTGTTCTTCGTGCTGTACCCCTTCCACCTCGAGCCGCAGGCCTGGATCATCGGCCGCGGCATTGCCCTAGCGTCGGCGTTCACGCTGGGGGCCTTGGTCGTGGCAACCGGCAACGCGCCAACCACCAAGCGCACCATCGCGGTTGCATTGTTGGTGCTGCTCGGCTCACTGTGCTATGAGAGCGCGCTGCTGGCGCCCCTGCTGCTCGGCGCGTGGTGGCTCATCCTTCGGCCCACGGACGCGAAGGCCTGGCGCGCGATGTTGCTCGCATCAATCGCGGTGGTCGTGCTGAACCTCGCGTTGCGCTGGATGGTGCTTGGCGGCCTGGCGAATGACTATGGATCGGCCTTCTTCGTCAAGCCTGTGAGCGATTACCTCAGCGCGGCCTTCAAGGTCATCGGGCGCTCCTTCCTGCCGCCGCATGACGATCCCGCGGTGCAGACCGTGCGCTTCGCGCTGCTCGGCCTTGCGCTTACGCTCGTCGGGCTCTGGTTCTGGCGCTCGAACCGGTTCCATCCGGAGCGCCTGCGCGCTGCTGCGCTGGTGGCATCGCTCTACGGGATCGCCTCCATCATCGCCATGGTGGGTGGTGTGAGCACGCGCACGAGCGAGAGCGACCGTTTCCTATTTATGCCCTCGGCATTCCTGTGTGTGCTGGTCGCGCTGGCGATGGAGGGTATGCGGTCGAAGGCGGTATGGCGGATGGCCCTCGTGATGCTGGTGGCATCATGGTCACTGCTCTTGCGACAGGGCCTGGGGCATTGGCGCACCGCTTCCGAGACCATCGATCGCATCATCGCAGACACACCAGAGCCGCCGCGCGGAGGGCGACTGCTCGTCCATAACCTGCCGAGTGATTACCGGGGGGCCTACATCTTCCGGCACGGGTTCCCGGAGGCGCTCCAGCTCAGCGGCCGGGGTGCTGCGGATGTTGTCTTGGTGCAGAAAGACCTGAGCCAGACGGTGGTCACCTACGACGGCGATACGCTGGTGGTGCGGGAGACGGATGTGCGCTACGATGCAAGCGTGGCACTCAAGCCGAAGCCTTGATGCCCTTCACGGCTCGCTTCTCCCCCAGCATCTCCTTCACCGCCTCCACCACCGCGATGTCATCAATGCCGCATTCGCGGTAGAGCTCCGGCTGTGTTCCGTGCTCGAGGAAGCGGTCGGGAATGGCGAGGCGCTTCACGTGGGCCGTGAAGTATCAACTCAGACGAGTGACCAACCCCGCTTCGGATACGGCAACGGGATTGCCCTCCTGGTCGATCGCAAAAGCGACCCCATTGTAAAAGGGTTCCAGGTAGGGGAACCGGTGCGCGGCTAAGGGGCGACCAGACCGGTCGATATGGAACCAGCCCTTCTCGTCCAAAGCCAACGCAAAGCCCTTGTGGTATACGTTCACAAAGCGGTAGGTGTGCGCATAAAGGCGGCTGCCATCGAACCGGATGTGGAAAGCCTCACTATTCTCTACTGCGCAAATAATCCCATCCCTGGCATCACCAGCGTAATCGAACCGTGCCGCATAAATCGGTCGCCCTTTGGAGTCGATGTGGAAATAGCCTTCCTTGGAGCGTACCGAACAGACGCCCTCCTGATAGTTGCCGCACCACGGGTATCGCTCAGGATAGCAAGCCTTGCCGCTCAGGTCGATGTGGAACCAACCCTCTGGATCCATTACAGCGGCCCTTGCGAAATAAAACCCAAAGGCTTTCTGGAAGCGGGCGGTGTACAATGGATGCCCATTAGCATCGATGTGGTACCATCCGGATGCATCCTGAACCGGGGCCACGCCCGGTGCATGGAACGACATCACGGCTGTGAAGCGATCCCTCCATAGGGGCTTCCCCTCGAGCAGGAAGTGTGATCCGTCCAATGATGGCTTAATATCACGCCAGTTCATGATCGTTGCGCTTTGATGATGGCCTGCTTTCCGTGATGTACATGGTCCAGGACCAGGAATCCTGAACGCTCCAGGAGCTGCTCGTATTCCTTCACGGAACGCTCCCGGCTTCCGCAAACGGCAAGCATGTTCATCGATAGCAGATGTCCTCCATCCCCCAAGAGGGACAGATCGTTCTCGATGAGATGGAGGGCTCCATGTGGGGGGAGTGCTGCGTGGCAATTCCCAAGGATCGCCATGGCTTCGGCATCATTCCAATCATGGATGACCCTGCTCAGGAGCAAGGCATCGGAGCCTTCCGGAACACCCTTGAAGAAGTCGCCTTGGAGGAACGCCACATCGCGGGTGCCTTCGGTACGGTGGTCTTGGATATCGAAGATGCGGAAGGTGACTTCCGGATATGCTGCTCGCAAGGAGCCGATCAGCGCCCCATTGCCGCCTCCCACGTCCATGACCGATCGGTATTGGGACAGGTCCAGGACATCAGCTATTCCCTTATAGTCCTGTGAGGCATATGCGAACATGGCTTTATGGTACTCGACGGCGCGATCCGGAAGACCGTCCAAGTAGCAGAAGAAAGGAGCACCATAGAGTATGGGAAAAACGGCCTGTCCCGAGCGGATGCTGACGTCAAGCTGCTGCCAGGCATCCATGTGCTCGGCGCCCCACAGCAGGCAGGCATGCTTCGCACTTTCAGGATGGTCAGCACATAGCCGCTCAGCCTCTGGTGATAGACCGAGCCCGATATCCGATCGGCGCAAGTAGCCTTCATGCACAAGTGCCCCGATGAGGTTATCCAAAGCACGTGCATCTGCGTTGATGACCGAAGTGAGGTCCGCCACATTCCGCATGCCCGAAGCGATGTGATCGAAGAGGTCCAGTTTGCACGCCGCCCTGACAGCGAGGTACTTCCAGTATCCGGTGAAGAGGTGCTCAAGTCGTTCAGCCATGGATCAATCGTTGTTGAAGGTCCGCGATCTCGTGGTCGGCAACGCCGCAGTTGATCAAGTATCCCCGAATGCCTCCTTCGCGCTCAATGATCTGGAGCACGATCTCCAGGTTATGGGCGTACGTGTCGGACTCGCTGGCGAGGTAATCGACCAACACTACTTCCCTGTCTGCCCCGGACAAGAGATGGAGCAATGTGCACACAATGCCGGTCCTGTCCTTGCCGGCATGGCAATGGATCAACGCTCCCTGTCCTTCAGGCACTCTGCGCAGCGCGTCGACGACCGCCTTGATGCTCTCCCGGCACCCCAGCGCGAAGAAGCGATAGGCAATCTCCTGGTTGCCACCCTGCTGATAGGCGGGTTCCTTGAACCAATCGGGTTGCGCCCACGGGTCGAATGGGGCATGCACATAGTGGACCTTGCTCAGCGCTTCATCGGAGTATGCGTGCTCTTCCAGTTCCTGGGGTGCGCGCAGATCGATGATGGTGTGAATGGTGTTCCTGTCGAGCAGCTCCTTCAACTTTTCCGGTTCCATGAGCGCAGGCAAGCTGCTTCGCAACAGGTTCGGCCATCGGACCAAGGGGGAATGGGTACCTACGGCCCGCAGGTTCCAGTACCGATCCCTTTCGTACATCAGTTCCAGGACTTCGCGTACCTCTTCCGCGAAGGGATAGGCCAATTCGCTGAGGGTGTTGTGGAACATGTCCAGTAGCGCCCGCTTCTTCCTGTCCATATCGGGGAGGTACATGGAGCCATTGAGCTCGTAGATGCGCCTCCTCCGATCCCTGTCCGTGATGTTCACCAACAAGTTTCTGGGCAGGAACTGGAAGCAATCGCCGTTGGCCCGCATGTTCATGAGCTGTACCAGGCAATGCAGTGCGATCTGGTGGAAATAGAGTGCGCGGTATCCGTCGCTCCTGCGATGGAACGTGGACAGGTTGTCGAACTCATAGATGAACTTCTGCACCAACTCATCGATGGTATGCGGACGGTATCCCACCTGCTGCACCGCTCGGGCACCATCCAGCACGTTCCCCGTACGGTCCAACAAAATGGCGCCCGGCAGCCGCTCTTCAGGGATCGCCGACCCCGCCAGGTCCCGCCCGAAGGTGGCTAGGTCCCGATGGATGGCCATTTCCAGTTTGACGTGCATGCCGTGGAACCAGGCGACCACCTTGCCTCGCATGGCTACCGGCATGACATGGTCCGGTGAGGGCCGCACGTCCTTCAGGGTTGTGATGAGATCCTCCTGCCGGAAACGGTCGTTCACGAGCAGGCCCAGATCGATGTCCGAGTTCGGGGTTGCATCGCCTCGGGCAAAGGATCCATAGAGCACTGCGGCATCCAGGCCTTCCATGTCGGCGATAGTATGTTGCACTGCTTTGATGATCTGATGCTGCTTCATGTGGTGAGTTGAATTGCCATTCGTTCCAACAGTTCGTTCATGGATCTGTTATCGGAGCAATCGCCCTTGATGATGATGGATCCGGGTAGTAAGGACCAGATCGCCTCCACTTCCCCGGCGCGGATCAATTCATCGGTCCTTCGCGCCAGGTCGAAGGCCTGTTCGGGTGGTGCCGGGTAAGGAACCTCCCACTTGCGTTCCGATAGCCTTGCAAGACATACGCTCAAGGGTGTGGTCAACAGCACGACAAGCAGGGGTTCGCCGAACGTTTCCAATCGCTCCGCGAGGAGCAGGCCCGTTTCGCCAAGTCCGGTGGCTTCGATCAGTTGCTGCCTGCCTTGCACGACACCATGGAGGAATTGCTCCTTGGCCAAGCGCTCGGCCTCTTGGGTGCCATCGCCGTACTTCCTGCGGTAGACATCGATGGACACCAGCTCAAATGCCGGGAACCGATGAAGCGATCGTTCGGCCAGGTGGCTTTTGCCGGAACCGAGATTACCGAATAGCAGCACCTTCAGCATGGCTTCCTCATGTTGCAGGTGCGACAAAGCGGCCGGTCGCGGTAGTCGCGCATCAGCCCTTGGTATGCCCCATCGGCCACCACTTCGGAAAGACTCCGCTCGTTCACGTTCCCGAAGTCTCCCAACGACCGACGGAGATCATCGGGCGCGCAGCAGGGGGAGATATCACCCGTGGCGGACACCCAGAGCTCCTTGCCAAGAAAGGGGCACATGTGATCATGGGGAACCTCATGGCCGCTCTGTGGCGCCAAGAGAGTGATGTTCTCCAGCTGGACCGGTGTTCCATCAGGCCTCGGATATGCTGCGGCAGTGACCACGGCCTGGTCCACGATGTGGTTCCAGCGTTCAATGGCCTCGGGTGAGTTCTTGAAGCTCAGCTGCTCGATCTCCTCGAAATGGGCCCACAGATGGTGACCCTTCACGCGGTCCACCCCAAGCTTGGCAGCGAGCCGGATGATTTCCGGTAGCTCGTGCATGTTGTTCTGCATGAACGTGAGTTGGAAGGTCACGCGGCAGTAATGCCCACTCACTGCATGATGCGCATCGCGCACCCTGATGAAGCGCTCCGCGTTCGAGACGGCCTGTTCGAACTTGAGGCCCTTCATCACCGACTCGGCCGTGGACTTGGTCGCCCCGTTCCAAGAGATCTTCACATCCGATGTGACCGGGACGATGCGCGCCGCCCAGTCCTCGACGGTTCGCTTGGGGAATGTGCCGTTGGTCGTCAGGTTCACCTTCATGCCCAACTGGGCCGCGAGTTCGAGCAGCTCATCGAATTGGCGGTACAGCAGCGGCTCTCCCATGGTTGAAGGAATGATCTCGCGCACGCCCATCGCAGCGGCTTCCTCCATCACCTTGCGGACCATGTCGAACGGCATGCGGCGCCGCTTGATGCCGGTGCGCTCATACAGGCGCTTCATGAAGTCGCTGTGCTCGCTGTGCTCCTCGCACATGGTACAGCTCAGATTGCAGTCCTCTGGATTGGTGTCCAGGGTGATGCGCCAGAATGTGCTCATGGGGTCTTGATCAATTGGGCGTAGATGTCTTCTAGGGACTTGCAATGCTCCACGATGCCTGGTATTGCGCCATCGGCCGCATGGAGGTAGCCGCGTCGGCCAAAGTGCTCCATCCTGTCCGGGTGGTCGATGGCCCAGTGTATCCGATCGCGCAGGCTTTCTGCCGATCGATGCTCGAAAAGGAGGCCGTTCACCTGGTGCGCCACATACTCGGCCATTCCACCGGCATTCGCCGTGATTACCGGGATATGGCAGGCTTGGGCCTCGTGGATCACCAGCGGCGAATTCTCCATCCAGATCGATGGCACCACGATGCAATCCACCTGCGAGAAGACCTCGTTGGCCAGATTGTGGTTGACATAGGGCCCATGGAAGTGGATGCCAGACCGTGCTTCGGACATGCTCCTCAAGGCGCGGGTGCTCTGCTCGTCCTTGGCGCCCCAGATGTGCAACTCGGCCACTTCACCCAGCCCATCGAACGCTTCAATCAGCAGGTTCACCCCTTTGGCGGGGATGTGCGTACCGATGTACCCGAAGCGATACCGCGCTGATGGAACGCGATCCTTCGATGGCGTCAGGTAGTGCAGCGGGAAGCCATAGTCGAGTTGCACGACCTTGCCTGCCGGAAGGCCAAAGTCGCTGATGAAGCGGTTCCGGAGATACTTGGAAGGAGCGATGAACAGGTCCACGTGATCGCGGATCTCCCTGGTCTCGCTCATGCGCCGGGCTATCCACGATGTCCAATAGGCAACATCCTGCTCATTCGCTCCCTCTGCGCCGGACATCAGCGAGGTGTAGCATGCTGTGGCACACTTGCGGTCTTCCTGGCCTTCGCACAGGGCATGCACCACACCACCTCCGAAATTGCGGTGCAGGAACTGCCCGCGCGGGCACATCAGCCAGAAGTCGTGCAGGGTGAATACGATGGGGATGCCTGCCCCCCTGAGTACATCCACGATGCCGGTGGACAAATGGTTCAGGTGGCCGATGTGCGCGACATCCGGTCGGAACCGGTGCAATACCTCAGTGAAGCGATTATCCAACTCGGCGTGCCGATAGCCGTCCTTGCCGCGTGGTATGTTCACCAGGATGCGTTCGGGCCCCGTCCCGTTCGATGCCTGCCGTACAGAGAAGTCCGGCGCGAAGGGGTTCTCTTCCCGGGTGAAGACGAGCACCTTGTGCCGCTTGGCCAGCTCGTCACAGATGCTCTGGCTGTATACCTCCGATCCTGCGCTGTACAGGGGCGGATAGCCGTGGATGATCTTGAGGATCTTCATAGGAGTCTCTTGCTTTTGCGCTTGATGCGATAGAGAGCCTTGGGGTTGCGGTACACGGTTACGATGGTCTCATCCATGGCGATCACCACGGTCACGTTCACCAAGCGCTTCGCATAGCGCTCATCAAGGCCAGGCGGGATGCATCGTCTAAGCATGACATGGAACCGCATGCCTTGGCGATGTAGCTTTCTTCCCCACCGGAGTGTGTCCTGGATCATGGGTGTGGTGATGCCACGCTCGTAGGCTCGTTGCACGGCGTGCAGGCTGGGGACGATGATGCGGGGTTGCATGGACTCGGTAACTTGTGGTAACCCCTTTCGTGCAACTCCGTGCCATAGCTTCATGGCCAGCAATCCGACGCGACTATCAGCTTGTATTCCAGTCGATTATACAGTCTACAGGAAAATCAATGGAATGATATTATCATCGCATAGCGATATTATCATAACCGATGGACAGCGCCAAAACGGAGCTCGAAAGCTTCTTCAAGAACCCCGGCCGATTCTCAGTCCTCGTTCTCGGTGCTCGAGGCATTGGGAAGTCCAGGATGATCAACGAAATCGGTGGAAAGGTCCTTGAAGCGCCTCCCACCTACTTCAACTGCGCAAGTGTCGAAGGAGACACCATGGCGCTCAGCGAGCTATTTGGTCACATGAAAGGGGCGTTCACTGGAGCGGACACGGAAAAGTCCGGGGTCTTCCATGCTGCACAGCGAACACGCATGCTCTTCTTTGACGAGATACATAATCTCAACAAGCGCGTGCAAGAGAAGCTGATGACCGCACTACAAACAGTAGAGCATAAAGGCTCGCCAGGGTGGTATCGGTTCCGTAAGGTCGGACCCGATACTCGAGAAGAGTTCGTGCGCTTCCAACCGGTCTTTGCGTCGAACCGGAGCATCGAAGAGCTTGAGCAACTGCTCCTGCCGGATTTCTTCGACCGGATCAATCAACTCTCAATCTATCTCCCTTCGCTACAAGAGCAAGGGGTGAAGCCCTCTGCTGCCTTCACCACTGTCTGGGAGAACATGCTGTTCAAGCAGTCGATCCCAGCTGATGATTCAGCTTTCAACATTTGGCTCGACAGCCTGCCCCTGTCGGGCAACTATCGGGACCTTGAGAAGATCGCTATTCTCCTGCAGCATGCTTTGATCAACAAGGACAAGGACCCCTTCGGCTATGCAAGGCGCCGCTTCGAGAAGTTCCATCGAACAGCAGGATCAACACCTCCTGCTTCAGTATTCAACTTCAGGCGAGGGGTGAGCCTGGCCAAGATGGAATACGAGTACAGGGAAGCCCTGTACAAGTGGTCTCTTAGTCCAGATGGGTATGGCTCTGTACGGGCCGCCCAAGACGGACTGAACTTCAAAAAATTAGGTCAGCTTTTAACAGTGAAGAAGGAATGATAAACGCGACTGGCTTCGCCCTACGCGCTCACCCGCACCCCCTTCTTCACGCCCTTCTCCCCCAGCATCTCCTTCACCGCCTCCACCACCGCCACATCATCGATCCCACACTCCCGGTACAGCTCGGGTTGCGTGCCGTGCTCGATGAACTTGTCGGGGATGGCGAGGCGCTTCACGTGGGCGGCATAGCCATGGTCGCCCATGAACTCGAGCACCGCGCTGCCCATGCCGCCGTGCAGGGCGTGGTCCTCCACGGTGATCACGTGCTTGAACTTGCTGAAGACCTCGTGCAGCAGCAGCTCGTCGATCGGCTTCACGAAGCGCATGTCGTAATGCGCCACGCTGTAGCCTTCGGCCTCCAGGGCGTCGATGCCCTTGGCGGCCAGGTTGCCGATGTGGCCTATGGAGAGCACCGCGATGTCCGTGCCGGAGCGCAGCTTGCGGCCGGTGCCCACCTTGATGGCCTTGAAGGGCGTCTTCCACTCGGTCATCACGCCCTCGCCGCGCGGGTAACGGATGCTGAAGGGTCCCATGTCCGGCAGCTGGGCCGTGTACATCAGGTCGCGCAGCTCCTCCTCGTTCATCGGGGCGCTCACCACCATGTTGGGGATGCAGCGGAAGTAGGCGAGATCGAAGTTGCCGTGGTGCGTCGGGCCGTCGGCACCGGCCAGGCCGCCGCGGTCCAGGCAGAACACCACGTTCAGGTTCTGCAGCGCCACATCGTGCACCACCTGGTCGTAGGCGCGCTGCATGAAGGAGCTGTAGATGTTGCAGAAGGGCACCATACCCTGCGTGGCCATGCCTGCGCTGAAGGTCACCGCGTGCTGCTCGGCAATGCCCACGTCGAAGGCGCGGTCGGGCATGGCCTTCATCATGATGTTCAATGAACAGCCGGTGGGCATGGCCGGCGTGACGCCCACGATCTTCGGGTTCTTCTCGGCCAGTTCCACGATGCTGTGGCCGAACACGTCCTGGTACTTGGGCGGCTGCGGGCTCTTGGGCACCACCTTGATGATCTCGCCGGTCTCCTTGTTGAAGAGGCCCGGCGCGTGCCACACCGTGGGACTGCCCGCCTCTGCCGGTGCGTAGCCCTTGCCCTTCTTGGTGATCGTGTGCAGGATCTTCGGGCCGGGGATGTCGCGCAGGTCGCGCATCACCTTCACCAAGTGGTCCACATCGTGGCCGTCCACCGGACCGAAGTAGCGGAAGTTGAGGCTCTCGAACAGGTTGCTCTGCTTCAGCAGCGCGCTCTTCACGGCGTTCTCCACCTTCTGCACGATGCTCTGCGCGTTCGGACCGAACTTGCTCATCTTGCCGAGCAGGTTCCACACCTCGTCCTTCACCTTGTTGTAGGTGTGGCTGGTGGTGATGTCCGTGAGGTACTCCTTCAGCGCACCGACGTTCGGGTCGATGCTCATGCAGTTGTCGTTCAGGACCACCAGCATGTCGGTGCCCGCACCACCCGCGTGGTTCAGCGCCTCGAAGGCCTGTCCGGCGGTCATGGCCCCATCGCCGATCACGGCCACCATCTGGCGGTCCTTCTCACCCTTCAGCTTGCTGGCCACGGCCATGCCCAGCGCACCGCCGATGCTGGTGCTGCTGTGCCCCACGCCGAACGTGTCGTACTCGCTTTCGCTGCGCTTGGGGAAGCCGCTGAGGCCCTTGTAGATGCGATTGGTGTGGAACACCTCGCGCCGGCCGGTGAGGATCTTGTGCCCGTAGGCCTGGTGCCCCACGTCCCACACCAGCTGGTCGTAGGGCGTATTGAACACGTAGTGCAGCGCCACGGTCAGTTCCACCACGCCCAGGCTGGCGCCGAAGTGGCCGCCCTTCACGCTCACCACGTCGATGATGAAGTCGCGCAGCTCGGTGCACACCTGCTGCAGTTGCTCCTCGGGAAGGGCGCGCAGGTCGGCTGGGAACTGGATGCGCTCCAGAAGCGGGTACGAGGGGGTGGACATGGCTGGGCGGTCTGGTGACAGCAGATGGAACAAAGGTAACCGGCTGAAAGTTCGGGGGGAGCTGGAGCTCGAACGCCTGACCAGAGTTGGAATTACGGCCTTCGCACGTGTGAGCATCGCCCGAGGGACGACCTGGACTCCTTGTGTAAGGGACACAACAGCAAGGCCAGCAGCGGTCACTGGTGCATCCCGTGCCGCTCGAACCGCTCCCGATACGCTTTCTCCAGACCTTCCCGATGCTCCGGCGCCGCGATGCCGATCAGCGCTTTGGCGCGCTGCTGCAGGTTCTTGCCGTAGAGGTAGGCCACACCGTGCTCGGTGACCACGTAGTGCACGTGGGCCCGGGTGGTGACCACGCCGGCGCCCTGCTTCAGGAAGGGCACGATCTTGCTGGCGCCCTTGCCGGTGGTGCTGCACAGGGCGATGATGGGCTTGCCGCCCTCGCTCAACGCCGCCCCGCGCATGAAGTCCATCTGCCCGCCCACGCCGCTGAACTGGTAGGTGCCGATGCTGTCCGCGCACACCTGGCCGGTGAGGTCCACCTCGATGGCGCTATTGACGGCCACCACCTTGGGGTTCTCGCGGATCACCTTGGTATCGTTCACGTACTGCGCGTCGAGGAAGGTGAAGAAGGGGTTGTCGTCCACCAGGTCGTAGAGGCAGCGCATGCCGAAGGCGAAGGCGGTGGCCACCTTGCCGCGGTGCTTCTTCTTGAACTTGTTGGTGACCACGCCGCTGCGCACCAGGTCGATGATGCCGTTGGAGCACATCTCGGTGTGGATGCCCAGGTCCTTGTGGCCGCCCAATGCGCCCAGGATGGCGTCGGGGATGGCGCCGATGCCCAGCTGCAAGGTGCTGCCATCCTCCACCAAGGCGCTCACGAGCTCCGCCACGCGGCGCTCTTTGGGGCCGATCTGCGCGGCATAGTCCACCTCGGGCAGCGAGTCGTTCACCTCCACCAACGCGGCGAAGCGGCTGATGTGCACATGGCCGTCGCCGAGGGTGCGGGGCATGTTCGGGTTCACCTGCGCGATCACGGTGCGGGCGTTGCGCATGGCGCTGCGCGCCACGTCCACGCTCACGCCCAGGGAGCAGAAGCCGTGGCGATCGGGCGGCGACACATGCACCAATGCCACGTCGAGCGGCAGGATGCCCTTCTCGAAGAGGCGGGGAATCTCGCTCAGGAAGACGGGCACGTAATCGCCGTAAGGCCCATCCACCGTGCTGCGCATGTTGGCGCTGACGAAGAGCGCGTTCAGGTAGAAGGGTCCCTGTACCTCGGGGCGGTCGAAGCCGAGGTCGCCGAAGGTGCTGATGGCGGTGAGCTCCACATCGTGCAGCTCGGCATGGCGGTCCAACAGGGCATGCACCAGGCGCACGGGGGTGGCGGCGCTGCCGTGGATGAAGACGCGGTCGCCGTTGTTCACCAAGCGCACGGCCTCAGAGGCGGACATCCAGGGGAGGGACATGCCACGAAGGTCGGGCCCAGGGCGGCAAGGCCATAGGGCCACCAGCAACAATCCCGAGGCGTGCCCGGGTACCGAACCGGCCATTCAGGCTTTTTGGCGAGGGAGTCGCGCCGAAATATTTTCCATGGAATATATTTGCGCCATCAAGGTTGATCCCATTCACCTAGGCGAAGCCGCCATGACCAACACCGTCCTGCACAAAGCCACCACCCGCGGGCATGCGAACCACGGCTGGCTGGACACCTACCACACCTTCAGCTTCGGCCACTACTACGATCCGGAGCGCATGCACTTCGGAGCCCTGCGCGTGCTGAATGATGATACCGTAGCGCCGGGCATGGGCTTCGGCACGCACCCGCACGACAACATGGAGATCATCTCCATCCCGTTGGAGGGCGATCTGGAGCACAAGGACAGCATGGGCAACACGCAGGTGATCCGCCACGGCGACATCCAGGTGATGAGCGCCGGCAGCGGCATCACGCACAGCGAGAAGAACCTGAACCGCGACCGGCTCACGCGCTTTTTGCAGATCTGGGTCTTCCCCAACAAGCGCAACGTGGCGCCGCGCTACGACCAGATCACCCTCGACCCGGAGGCGCGCCGCAACCGCTTCCAGCAGATCGTCTCGCCCAACGCGGACGATGCCGGCGTATGGATCCACCAGGATGCCTGGTTCCACCTGGGGCGGTTCGACGCGGGACAAGGCGCGTCCTATGCGTTGAAGCGGCCCGGCAACGGCGTCTATGCCTTCGTGATCGAGGGCAGCGCCACGGTGAATGGCCAGGAACTGGAGCGCCGCGACGGCTTCGGCCTCTGGGATGCGGCCGGTTTCGATGTGAAGGCCGGGAACAACGGAGTCGAGCTGTTGTTGATGGAAGTGCCGATGCAACTGAACTGAACCCAACCCATCGCCATGGACCGCAAGGATTTCCTCCGCAAGAGCCTTCTGGGCACAGGCATGCTCGTGAGCGGCACGGCTGCCGCCCAGCTGATGCAGAACGACATCGACGAGATCAAACCGCTGGAGCCGGTGGGCTTCGACCACCTCCCGCCAACACCCCCTGAACGCATGGGCAACATGGTATTGCACCGCGCCAGCGAGCGCGGCACCGCCGACCACGGCTGGCTGAAGGCCAACTTCAGCTTCAGCTTCGCCAACTGGTACGACCCCACCCGCATGCACTTCGGCGTGCTGCGCGTGATGAATGACGACATCATCGCCGCCGGGAAGGGCTTCGGCACGCACCCGCACGACAACATGGAGATCATCACGATCCCCCTGAAGGGCGCGCTGCAGCACAAGGACAGCATGGGCAACACCAGCATCATCCACGCGGGCGATGTGCAGGTGATGAGCGCCGGCACGGGCATCCTGCACAGCGAGTTCAACCCGTACAACGACCGCGACGCGAACACCCTGCAGATCTGGCTCTTCCCCAAGAAGCGGCAGGTGACGCCCCGCTACCAGCAGCTGACGCTGGACCCGAAGGACCGCGTGAACAAATGGCAGCAGGTGCTCTCGCCGAGCCCCGATGACGCCGGCGTGTGGATCCACCAGGACGCCTGGTTCCACATCGGGAAGTTCGACGCGAACAAGAAGACCAGCTACGCCGTGAAGCGCACCGGCAACGGGGTGTACGCATTCGTGATCGAGGGCAGCACCACCATCAACGGGCAGCCCCTCGGCAAGCGTGACGCGCTGGGCGTTTGGGACACCGATGCGCTGAGCGTGGAGGCGGGCCCGAACGGAGCGGAGATCCTGCTCCAGGATGTCCCGATGCAACTGTAGCGGCAAGGCATGCCTCGCCAATACGGTTGCAATGAACCTGAGCAAACCCTATGAACCCCACCCTCGAACTCAAGGAAGCGCGCACCGAGCACGATGTGCTTCCGCTGATCCGTCGGCGTTTCAGCCCGCGCGCCTTCACCAGTGAGCCGCTCACGGACGATGAGCTGCTCACCCTGGTCGAGGCCGCCCATTGGGCGCCGAGCAGCATGAATGAGCAGCCCTGGCGCTTCCGTTACGCGCATCGCGGTTCGGTAGCTTTCGATGCCTTGCGCGCCACGCTCTCCACGGGCAACCAGCCTTGGGCCCCGAATGCCGCGGCAGTGATCGCCATCAGTGGCATGAAGCTCCACGCGCGGAACCAGGCGCCCAACGCCACTTGGGCCTTTGACACCGGCATGGCCGTGGGCAACCTCCTGGCGCAGGCCACCGCCATGGGCATCTACGGCCATCTGCTGGGCGGCTTCAACCACGCGGCCGCGAACGAGGCGCTGGGCATCAACACCGCGGAGGAGGGCCTCATCTGCCTGCTGGTGCTGGGTCGCCTGGGAGATGCGGACAGCCTGCCCGAGCCATTCCTCACGCGGGAGCGCACGCCGCGCTCGCGCAAGCCGCTCAGCGAGATCGCCCAGCGCATCTGAACCGAACCATCGGGCCGCATGCGCCCGGCATCACGAACCGAAACAACCAACAGAACATGGAAACCGCCACCGCGACCACCACCAAATGGGGCATCGATGCCTCGCACAGCGAAGTGCTTTTCAAGGTGAAGCACCTCATGATCAGCACCGTCACCGGGAGCTTCAAGGAATTCGGTGCCGATGCCGAGCTGGAGGGCGACGACCTGGCCAACGCCAAGGTGAGCTTCTGGGCCAATACCGCCAGCATCTTCACCAACGACGAGAAGCGGGATGGCCACCTGCGCAGCGCCGACTTCTTCGATAGCGAGCAATTCCCGAAGCTCACCTTCAAGAGCACCCGCATCGAAGGCAGCGGCAGCAGCTGGAAGGTGACCGGCGAGCTCACCATCAAGGATGTGACCAAGCCCGTTACGCTCGACGTGGAGTGGAGCGGCATGGCCAAGGATCCCTGGGGCAATACCAAGGCCGGTCTGCAGCTCAGCGGCCGGATCGATCGCAAGGAGTGGGGCCTCACCTGGAACGCGGCCCTGGAAGCGGGTGGCGTGCTGGTGAGCGACGAGGTGCGCATCCAGTGCGAGGTGCAGCTGGCCAAGCAGGGCTGAGCCGCAGCGGACGCTGATGAGCAGGGAAGGCCCCGGCGACTGCCGGGGCCTTCCGTTTTGCGCGGCCTTCTGCTCCGCTCGGCTCAGGCGTCCGGAGTCAAGATGCTGGCAATCGTGAAACTGGTGCGCTCGTTTCGCGCAGCCTGGTGCCAGGGTTCAACCCGGTCCGTAGGATTGCAGTGGGAGTTGCCGTGCATGAGCCCTTGCGCGCATCTTTGACTCAGCGCAATTGCGCCCCCCGCATGAGCCGACACCTTTTGCTGAACCTCATCCTGGGCGCGGCCCTGCTCTTCAGCCTGGCCATCGACTTCTCATTGACGCGCAAATACGGCGGCGTTGACCTGCGCGACAAGGTCGTCGGCGCCCGTAGCCTGATCGCCGGCCGTTCCATGTACTTCAGCCCATGGCGACCGGGTGAACCCGAGCGATTCGCCGATCCCATGGTGCCGCCCGGGGCGACGATGACGCGCTATACCGGCACGCCGTTTCAATCGCTCGTGATGGCCCCGCTGGGCGCTCTCCCGTTCGGGGCGGCGCGCCTGCCTTGGCTGGTGCTGCAGTACGCGCTGCTGCTTCTGACCGTCGTCCTGGCCCGCAGCGCCTTCGCCGGAACCGGATGGCCCGGCGCCTTGGTGGCCGGCATCGTGCTGGTGGCGCTGCTGGCATCCACTTCATGGCGCCTGCACGTGGAGCGGGGCCAGGTGTACGTGATCTTCGCCGCCCTGATCGCCGGGCTGTTCTGGAGCTTGGCGAAGGCACGGCATCTGCTCACCGGCGCGCTGGCCGCGGCCCTCGTGCTCTTCAAGCCCACCTACGCGTTCCTGCTGCTGCCGCTGGTGCTTCGTGTGAATGCGCGCATGCTTATCGGCGCAGTGGCGATGGTTGGCGCCAGCGCCGCCGTCTTCGCGATCATCCCGAATGGCCTGCTCGCCTGGTCGGAGTATCTGGAGGCCATGCGCATCTGGAGCACCATGCCAGGCCTCGGCGCGCCCCCCAGCACCGACCCCGGGGCCTTCGCCTATCCTTCGCTGATTGAGGGCCTCGCCAACCTGCGGGAGCATCATGCCATGGAGTTCGAGAACGGCTCCATCGCTGCTGTGCTGCTCGCTGTGGTCGGGCTATCGCTGTCCGGCTGGCTGCCATGGGTGGCGTACGGCACGGTGCTCCTGACGGGGCTGCTGCTGCTGCGCCGGAATGCGGCACGGGCCTCGGCTGAGCACCTGCTCCTCCTAGGCTTCATCGCGTGGACCGTGCTCATGATGCTGCTGCCGACACCGCGTTTCGACTACCAGCTGGTGCATTGGGTGGCGCCGGCGCTCCTGGTGGTGCTCGGCGGCCAGCGCAGGCCTTTCATGCTGGATGCAATGCTCCTCGTGGCGGCAGGGCTGGTCGTCGGCGCCTGGTCCATCCTGCCGGTGGACATCCTGCTGGCGGAGGGCCTTCTGCTCGTGGTCTGCGCCTGGGTGCTGGTGGCATCGGGCCGTCAGGTGGCACCAAAGGCCGCAAGTTGAGCCATGGCCCGCACGAGGACGCTCACGCGCGATGAGGTGCTTCGCCTGCGGCGCGCGGCCGTTTCACGCGCGGATGGTGCCGATCAAGCGGTGCGCGGCGCGCTGGAGCGGCCCCTGGGAAGCACGGCAGCCATCAAGGAGCTGCATGATCTGCTGCTGTTCCTTGAGGCATATCCCACGAGCGCCGAGCAGCATCGCATCGCCGTGACCGGCATGCGGCGCTTCCGGCAGCGCCTGCACGAGCGGATTACCGATGATGCCCGCCTGCGCGAAGCCCTGCAGGACAGCGGGCTCGCAGGCGGTGATGTGGTTGGATCCTATTCCTACACGATGGTCCGCTGGCTGTTGAAGCATTGGCCGGCACCGGTGCTCCTGAATGACCTGGATGCGTCGGCGGAGCAGCTATCCCTGCTCGTGCGGCCGCAGCTCACCCCGCCTGAGCAGGAAGCCTTGGATCAGTGCGGCGGTGATGCGGCCGAACTGCTGGCCGCGCTCTTCGGCGCTGGCGGACAGGCCCAGCTAAAGGGCCTGGTGCAGGCGCTGGCCGGCGGCGACATGGGCCAAGGACAGCGCGAGGCCCTGTTCAATGCCCTGTCCTGTTACGTGCGCATCGTTGGGAGCCCGAAGGCCCCCTCGCTGTCCACCTTGCGGTTCGTGGCGGAAGCGCCAAGCTTCCATCCGGGTCCGTTGCAGCGGTCGGTGGATGTGCCGGCCCTGCTGGCACGGCCGGTGGAGCCGCCATTGCCGCTGACGGCCGGCGCCCATCGGCGATTGATCGCCACCGCCCGGCAGGTGCTCGCGCTCATGCAGCGCGAGACCGATCCGGTGACGTATGCGCAACGCGCTGAGCTGCATGCCATGGGGCGCGGTCTCACCATCGCGCTCTTCCACATGGATCCTGCGCATCGCCTCTCGCTGGAGAGCTACGTGGGCTTCATGGCCTTCAAGAATGGTGTGCCGATGGCCTATGGTGGCGCCTGGGTCTTCCCCGGCCGCACCAAGGTGGGCATCAACGTGTTCCCGGCGCTCCGCGGAGGGGAGAGCGCATGGTTCTTCGCGCAGCTGCTGCGGCTGTACCATCAGCGCTTCAGCGTGCCGCTCTTCGAGGCGGAGAATTACCAGCTGGGCCATGGCAATCCGGACGGCCTGAGGAGTGGCGCCTACTGGTTCTACTACCGGCTCGGATTCAGGCCATGGAACGAGCGGCTCGCGCGCATCGCGGCCCGTGAGGCGAAGCGCTTGGGCAGCCAGCCCGGCTATGAGGTTCCGCTGCCACTGCTCAAGGAGCTGGTGGCCGATGGGCTGGTCCTGCGCATCCGGGACGATGAGGGTCAGCCGATGGTGGATACCGCCGCTCTGGTGCACGCGGCCGGGGCATTGGCCGGGGCCGCAGGCGACCGGCCCCGCGCCTTGAGGGATGCCCGTGCGAGGGCCCGACGCATGCTCGGAGTTCCGGATGCGGCAGCCAAGCGCGCGGCGCTTGAGGACTGGGCGCTGCCGCTGGCCCTGATCGATGACCTGGAGCGCTGGCCTGTTGCCGATCGGCGGTGCATCGCGCGGGCGTTGGCCTTGAGGTCCGCGGGTACCGAGCATGGCTATCAGGAGGCGCTTCGCCGTTGCACGCGGCTGCTGCACGCGTGGGCAGAGGCCGGTGGCCAAGGGTGATGAACGTCACGCGCCGCGCGCCGTGCCGGGCTCATCTTCGGGTTCCAATTCCTACTGACCATGGCAACCGTGCATCACGACGTGCTCATCATCGGCGGCGGCACAGGCGGCATCATGACCGCTGCCCAACTGCGCCGCAAGGACAAGAAGCTCAGCATTGCTGTGATGGACCCTGCCAAGGACCATTGGTACCAGCCGGCGTGGACGCTTGTGGCGGCCGGCGCCTTCGACATGAAGGTCACGCGCCGCGATGAGGCCGGTGTCATACCGCCCGGTGTGGTCCACATCAAGGAGCATGCGGCCGTATTCGAGCCGGAGGCGAATACCGTGCGCACGAAGGAGGGCAATGCCTACACGTACGGCCACCTGGTGGTGGCGCCGGGCATTCAGATGAACATCGATGACCTGCCCGGCCTCCGCGAGGCGCTGGCCACCGACAAGGTGTGCAGCAACTACCTGGATCCGGAGAAGACGAAGCGGGTGATGACCGCCTTCAAAGGGGGAGTGGCCGTGTTCACGCAGCCCAGCACGCCCATCAAATGCGGCGGGGCCCCGCAGAAGGCGGTATACCTGGCGGATGAGTTCTTCCGGCGCAGTGGCGTGCGCGACAAGACCAAGCTCGTCTTCGCCACGCCCGGCTCGGTGATCTTCGGCGTGCAGCCCTTCCGCGCGGCGCTGGAGGACGTGATCCGCAAGAAGGAGATCATCTTCAAGGCTTTCTACAACCCCGTGCGCATCGACCCGGTGAAGCAGGAGATCCACTTCAAGTGGAGCAAGCCCGGCGACAACCACTGCGTGATCACCGAGGAACAGGGCCTGCCGGAGAAGATCGAGGGGGAGAGCACGATTGTGATGAAGTACGACATGCTGCACCTGGCACCGCCGCAGAGCGCGCCCGACTTCGTGCGCGACTCGCCCTTGGCCTATGCCGACGGACCCAACAAGGGCTGGCTGGAGGTGGACATCAACACCCTGCAGCACAAGCGCTACGCCAACATCTTCGGGCTGGGCGATGCCGCCGCGCTGCCCACGGCCAAGACCGGCGCGGCCATCCGCAAGCAGGCCCCCGTGGTGGTGGCCAACATCCTGCAGCGCATCAAGGACGGTCTGCTCTCACCCGCCAAGTACGAGGGTTACAGCAGCTGTCCGCTGGTGACCGGCTATGGCAAGATGCTGCTGGCCGAGTTCAAGTACGACAACGTGCGCGACAGCGACCCCTTGCTCAGCAAGCTCTTCGATACCAGCAAGCCCTTGTGGAGCATGTGGGTGCTGAAGAAGCACGTGCTGCCCTGGCTGTACTGGAACCGGATGCTGAAGGGAACGATGTAGGCCTGCGCCCAGCACCTACCTTCACCGGGCATGAAGAAAATCAACGACACCACGATCGCCTTGCTGATCGATGGTGACAACGCGGCACCCAAGCGGCTGGCCGCGATCCTGGAGGAAGTAAGCAAGCAGGGCACCATCACCATCCGGCGCATCTACGGCGACTGGACCACGCAGGGGATGAGCGGGTGGAAGGAGCTGCTGAACAGCAACGCCATCCAGCCCGTACAGCAGTTCGCCTACACGAAGGGCAAGAACAGCACGGACAGCGCGCTGATCATCGACGCCATGGACATCCTGCACGGCGAGCTGGTGGATGCCTTCTGCATCGTGAGCAGTGATAGTGACTACACGCGGCTGGCGACCCGGCTGCGAGAGAGCGGCCTCTTCGTGATGGGCGTGGGCGAGAAGAAGACCCCGGATGCCTTCGTGAAGGCCTGCGAGCGTTTTATCTATGTGGAGAACCTGGATGTGCAGGAACCGTTGGGTGCAGTAGCCATATCCTCGGGTGCCGGTGCCCGGTCCGGTTCAAAGCGCAGCACTTCCTCGGCGAAGGCCCAGCCGGTGGAACTCTCGCAGAACGCAGAGCTCATGCGCAAGCTGCGGAAGGCCTTCAACATCGCCAAGGGCGAGGAGGAAGTCGCCTCGCTCAGCCTCATCGGCCAGGCCCTGCGCCGCCTCGACCCCGGCTTCGACCCGCGAAGCTACGGCCATGCCTCCTTATCCTCGCTGGTGAACGCCTTGAAGGACCAACTCGACATCCGGCGCGAGGAGAAGGGCAATGCGGTGATGGTGCGGTTCCGGGGGTGAAGGGTGTGCCGTAGCTTGGTGACACCATGGCCGGCAGCATCTTCGACGACCGGGAGCGCAGCGCCTTGTTCGCCCGCCTCGACCGACTGCGCGCCGAGGACCGGCCGCAGTGGGGCGTGATGAGCGCGGCGCAGATGGTGCGCCACCTGCGCGAGGCCATCCGCATGTACACCGGCGAGCTCGACGCCCCTGACCGCAGCACCTGGCGCACGCGCACCCTCTTCCGGTGGATGACGCTGGCCGGAGCGCTGCCGCCCAAGTCCGCGTTGGCGAAGGACCCACCGCGGACCTTCAAGGTGATTGACGTGGTGCGCTCGGGCATCGCCACCAGCGGGCTGGACGAGGAGCGGCGCATGCTGCGGGACGTCACGGAAGCCGCCATCCGGGACCAGCGCTGGGCCGGGCGCCATCCCCTGTTCGGCCGGATGAGCGCAACGGACTGGGGCCGCCTAATGCACACGCACATGGCCTACCACCTGCGCCAGTTCGGGGTCTAGCGGACGGGCGTGTGAGGGGCGTACGGCTATCTTTGCGGCCCCGTAGAAAAGCCCTGATGGACAAGCGTTTCCCGCAGTACGACGAGCTCGACCTGCCCAAGGTCGCCGAGGAGGTGTTGACCCAGTGGGAGGCCGAGGACACCTTCGGCCAAAGCCTCGAACTGCGCAAGGACGCACCGCCCTTCGTGTTCTACGAGGGCCCGCCCAGCGCCAACGGCCTGCCCGGCATCCACCATGTGATGGCGCGCACCATCAAGGACATCTTCTGCCGCTACCAGACGCAGAAGGGCCACCGCGTGGACCGCAAGGCCGGCTGGGACACCCACGGCCTGCCCATCGAACTGGGCGTGGAGAAGGAGCTGGGCATCACCAAGGAGGACATCGGCAAGACCATCAGCATCGAGGAGTACAATGCCGCGTGCAAGAAGGCCGTGATGCGCTACACCGATGTGTGGAACGACCTCACCAAGCGCATCGGCTTCTGGCTCGACCTGGAGCATCCCTACGTCACCTACCACACCAAGTACATCGAGAGCGTGTGGCACCTGTTGAAGCAGCTGTACGACCAGGACCTGCTGTACAAGGGCTACACCATCCAGCCTTACAGCCCTGCGGCCGGTACCGGGCTTTCTTCGCACGAGCTGAACCAGCCCGGCACCTACAAGCCGGTGAAGGACACCAGCGTGGTGGCGCAGTTCAAGGTGAAGCAGGATGCCAGCAGCGAATGGCTCTTCAAGGACGCGTTCGGGGAGGTCTTCATCCTCGCGTGGACGACCACGCCGTGGACCCTGCCCAGCAACTGCGCGCTCACCGTGGGCCCCAAGCTGGACTATGTGCGCGTGAAGACCTTCAACCCCTACACGCACGCACCGCAGACCGTGGTACTGGCGAAGGCCCGGTTGAACGCGTACTTCAAGGAGGACAACAAGGACGCTTCGTTCGAGGACTACAAGAAGGACGGCAAGAACATCCCGTGGAGCATCCTCGACGAGTTCTACGGTCACCAGCTCGAAGGCATCCGCTACGAACAATTGCTTCCCTATGCCCAACCTGAAGGCGGCGATGCGTTCAAGGTGATCGGCGGCGACTTCGTGACCACGGAGGATGGCACTGGTGTGGTGCACACGGCGCCCAGCTTCGGAGCGGACGACCAGCGCGTGGCACGGCAGCACGGCATCGGTTCGCTGACGTTGGTGGACCTGCGCGGGCGCTTCAAGCCCGAGGTTACCGACTTCTCGGGCGAGTATGTGAAGGCCGAATACCTCAGCGCGGAGGAACAGGCTGCCGAAGCGAAGAAGCAGGGGCGCGACAAGTACCTCAGCGTGGACGAGCGCATCGCCATCAAGCTGAAGACCGAGGGCCGCGCCTTCAAGGTGGAGAAGTACGAGCACAACTACCCGCACTGCTGGCGCACCGACAAGCCCGTACTCTACTACCCGCTCGACAGCTGGTTCGTCCGTGTCACCGCGAAAAAGGACCGCTTGATCGCACTCAACAAGACCATCACCTGGAAGCCCGAGAGCACCGGCACCGGCCGCTTCGGCAACTGGCTGGAGAACCTGCAGGACTGGAACCTGTCACGTTCGCGCTACTGGGGCATCCCGCTGCCCATCTGGCGCACCGAGGACGGCAGTGAGGAGCTCTGCATCGGCTCGCTGCAACAACTGAAGGAGGAGATCGCGCGTGCCGTGAAGGCCGGCGTGATGAAGGAAGATCCTTACGCCGCCTTCGTGCCCGGCGACATGAGCGATGCCAACTACGACCGCATCGACATCCACCGTCCGTACGTCGACAACATCGTGTTGGTGAGCCCCGACGGCAAGCCCATGCGCCGCGAGACCGACCTGATCGACGTTTGGTTCGACAGTGGCGCGATGCCCTACGCGCAGTGGCACTACCCCTTCGAGAACGAGGCGACCTTCAAGGAGAAGTTCCCCGCCGCGTTCATCGCCGAGGGCGTGGATCAGACGCGCGGCTGGTTCTACACGCTGCACGCCATCGCCACGCTCACGCAGGACAGCGTGGCCTACCAGACCGTGGTGAGCAACGGCCTGGTGCTCGACAAGGTGGGCCAGAAGATGAGCAAGCGCCTGGGCAACGCGGTGGACCCCTTCAAGACGCTGGACCAGTATGGCGCCGATGCGGTGCGCTGGTACATGATCAGCAACGCCTCGCCCTGGGACAACCTGAAGTTCGACGCCGAGGGCATCACCGAGGTGCAGCGCAAATTCTTCCGCGCGCTCTTCAACACCTACAACTTCTTCGCGCTGTACGCCAACATCGACGGCTTCGACGGAACCGGCGAGGCGACGTTGACGGAGAGCGACCGCTGGATACTCTCGCGCCTCAATAGCGTGCTGAAGCTGGCCGACGCGAGCTACGCCGACTACGAGCCCACCATCGCCGCACGCGCCATCCAGGACTTCGTGGTGGAGGACCTCAGCAACTGGTACGTGCGCCTCAACCGCCGCCGCTTCTGGAAAGGCGAGCTCGGTGCGGACAAGAACGCCGCGTTCAGCACGTTGCAGCGCTGCTTGGAAGTGGTGGCCATGCTGAGCGCGCCCATCGCCCCCTTCTTCAGCGACCGCCTGTACCGCGATCTGAAAGGCACGAGCGTGCATTTGAGCGATTGGCCGAAGCATGATGAGTCGCTCATCGACACCGAGCTCGAGCAGCGCACCGCGCTCGCACAGAAGCTCACCTCGCTGGTGCTCAGCATCCGCAAGAAGGAAGGGCACCGTGTGCGCCAGCCCTTGCAGAAGATGCTGGTGCCCGTGACCGACGCGGCGATGCGCACGCGCTTGGAGGCCATCCGCGACCTCGTGCTGAGCGAGGTGAACGTAAAGGAGCTGGTGATCCTTGACGCCAGCGAGAGCAAGCTCACCAAGAAGATCAAGCCCGACTTCAAGAAGCTGGGTGCGCGCATGGGCAAGCTGATGAAGAGCGTGGCCGTTGCGGTGAACGGATTTTCGCAAGCGCAGATCGCCGAGCTGGAGGCGAACGGCAGCATGAAGCTGAGCGTGGAGGGCCAGGAGGTGGAGCTGCTGCGCGACGACGTGGAGATCACCGCCGAGAACGTGCCGGGGCTGAGCGTGGCCAGCGATGGGGCGCTCACCGTGGCGCTCGACATCACCCTCACCGACGAGCTGGTGCAGGAGGGCATCGCCCGCGAGCTGGTGAGCCGGATCCAGACCCTCCGGAAGGAGAGCGGCTTCGAGGTGACCGACCGAGTACAGCTGCACATCCACGCGGGCGGGGACGAACGGGTGGCCCGGGCCGTCCGCAGCCATGCCGGCTGGATCCTCTCCGAGACCCTTGCGTTAACGGCTGAGGACCAGCTCCTTGTGAGCCACCTGCCTGCGGAAGGCCCGGGAGTGCACGAGGTGGAGTTGGACGAGGTCCGGCGCTGCGCGCTTTCCCTTGTCAGGTCAGCGAACTGAAGGGGGACCGTCTATATTTGCGGATCTTTAACCCGACCCCTATCGTCATGGCCAAGAAACCCGCGAAGAAGCCGGCCAAGCCCGTGAAAAAGGCTGCCGTCAAGAAAGCTGCCAAGCCTGCGAAGGTGAGCAAGCCGGCCGCGAAGCCCAAGGCCAAGTCGAAAAGGTCGCCGGCACGGCGAACGAAGCGTTCGAC
>ERZ761607.656-NODE-656-length-55371-cov-4.555445_pt1 | contig 55371 bp, 54 predicted proteins | sample MGYA00511164_ERZ761607 | MGnify/ENA primary metagenome ERZ761607 (study PRJEB28899, sample SAMN02445080) | bioreactor sludge metagenome | biome: EBPR sludge | place: Australia: Brisbane, Thorneside Wastewater Treatment Plant | collected 2011-06-22 ...
ATTCCGGACGTGGGTTCAACTCCCACCGCCTCCACCAATATTGATCTAAGTATTTGAAATTATTCATATATTTAGGCAATCCTGGGGTCCATTTTGGACCCCTTGGACCCCCTGGTAGCTTAAGCGGTGTGCCACTCCTCCCGATAGGAGGCTGCGTGAGCTACAAAATCAAACCCCATTACAAACGCAAAGACGGAACCTCCGTTTGGCGTCTTGTCTTTGAAAGGAAGGAACTGAAAAACGCACCTGGCGTTACATCCCCAAGAAGGAATGGAAAGCCATTGGCTTCAGTTCCGACCTGACAATGGAGGAAGCCAAAGAGATCGCACGGAAGATCAACATGAGTTCCGAGCGAAAGCGACTCGAAGAAAAGCGCAACAAGGTCAGTGAGCGGCTTAGAGAAGAAGACAAGATTGAATGCGAATTCCTGCCGCCACTTCTTACCCAAAAGTTTGAAACCGATGTTCTCCTGAAACGGTTTTCTGATGACGATGAAGACAAGCTAAAGGCCTCGAAGCTCCTGAGCCACTGGCGAGCTGTAAAGCGGATCGTCAGAGTCGTTAAGCTTGATCCTTCAGACTGGTCCGAACAACCCGAGGTAATCTACGGCCAGTTCCGAAAGATGATGGCCTCACCCGCCTACGTCCAAAAGCTCACTAGGCTTATGAACTTCTGGGGCCACTTCATTTGCAAAAAGCAAGCTACGGCATTTCTCCCTCTCGAATTCCCCAGAGGGAACCAAAGGCAAAAGATAGCCACCTCATATGAATTCTGGACTCAGCGTTCAAACCAGATCGTCATCTTTAGCTGCCATGACCTGCCAACCCATCGCTTGACCAATGAGCTTTTGGTCAAAGGCCATAGTTCCGGACTCCTTTGCGTCAACCAATACTTTTAGGGAGAGATCCATTTTCGGATTACGCTCCAAAATTTGTTTTCCCACCGCAGAGGCAGGGTCGATGAACGAAATTATTGGTTGATGCCGTATAGCAGTGGTGAGCCAGGTAAAAGTCGATTTGGGGAATATCGCAAACTGCCCCTTAACTAACTTTCTCGCAGAAAACAGGTCGATTTTTCCTATACGGCTTCGCTGTCCAGGCGCGAAATCCATCTCGCCAGGCGCCAGTTGTGGTTTGTATCTGAGAAATTCAGTTTGAAGCTGCCAAGGAATACTTAGAGGGTGTGCGATCATTACAAAATTCTCGTCGAATTTCTGCTGTATCTCGCGAAGCAACGCAGCAAGTTCAGCCACGGCAACTTCCTTAAACTTGATATTAGCCTTTAGCTTTTCAACTAAAAGAGACGCTCTGCCATAGACAATGGATTCAGCCCACCCTGAACCCATTCCGCTCACCGAATGACTGACATGCCCTTGATCTTCCAGAAACCAGTCTTTGTTCTCAATGGAATAAGACCCTACATAATGTTCCGGCTTAAAGTTCGAGTCAGTATTGATTTCAACCTTATAAAGCCTACTAGAAGGATCATGCTCCCTAAGCGTTTTCCTGAAGGATTCTTCAATTTCGCTCAGCTTCTCAGAAGAAAATTTCTGATCCCCCCTAATGCGATCAAGGACTCGCTTCTCAGCTGCCTTACGTGCAAGGCGAACTACAGCTTGAATCTTCGCCAGAGGAATGAGTTTTGTGGAAGGCGAAAGCTTTCGGATCAAGACGTATTGGATCTCTAGATCCTTAAGAAACTCATCTGTTGAACTTTGGCTTTCCAGCAACGAGAGGCCCTCGAGATCTTCCGTGGAGACTGGACCAATGGCCAATCGAACAAGTAGAGACTCTCTTATGTCGTGATCAACTCTTGACGACCAAACAGCTCTTTTCCCCTCTGGATTAAACCACCAGGAATACCATCTCCTTAGACTGCCACGTCGTCCGGCAAACAATTCGGCAACACGCTTGACCGGCAATCCACTCAGTTGCGCTATTGCGATATCCGCCACATCCGTTCGGCCGTTTCTACAGAGAAACCACGCGAACGTCCCCAGCGCAAAAAACATCTCGGATTGGATAAGGCTACTTTGCCTATCGAGATCTTGAAGCTTTTCATAGTTTGATACCCAGCCTGGGCCGACTTCAGCAGAGGACGTGGTGCCTGCATAATAAAGACTGGTCGCTAGCCCTATCAGCCTCAGAGAGAATCCGAAGTCAATTTTCAGATCTTTCTTAAGTGAGGCGCGACCTATTTCCGCACCAAATCCAGCTAATTGGTCTGCTACCGAAAGCGCCCATTCGGCATCTTCAACGCCCTTCAGGCGATGATTGAGATCATAGAAATGCTGAAATACATTTTCGAGCCCCTCATAAAGAATCTCTGGCAGTCCATCTACTTTTCGCTTTTCGGCTTTGTACAACAGCGGCGTGAGCGCACTTAGCTCAGACATAACCTCCTCTGGCGGAAGTCTGTTATCGATAGCCGCTTCCGCCAGTGTTTCGGGAATGTTCCCAATGAGCCGATATAGCGAGTCCGGCTGATCTTGCTTTAACAAGATGTCGCAAATACGTTCAAAGGCCCTGTCCCAGATACTTAGAAAACTCCAGCCAAAAGTGATGTTTCCCAATCGTCTAGAGTTTGGAAAGAATCCAACCCCATATTTACTACGCGCCGTAATGTACTGTGAGCGAAGTTTGAATAAATCCCTTAACGCGGCTTCCGCTTTAAACGCGTCTGACTCTCGAATTGAAGCAATTGCTATCTTAGCAATTCTTTTTACTTCCTCATCAATTTTCTTATTCTGGTCTATCGCTTCGGGGACCACAACAAACAAACTCTTCTGCGAAAGCTCAATCAGCTCTTTGTCATTGGGATCAAACAACAGCGTCAGTATCGCCTCCCCTTTTTCAACTTCCTCACCTAGGTACTTATGCCATTGCTTCACTAGTACGGACTGTACATCTGAGGCCGAAATTAATTTCAAAAGAATGTCTGTACCTGTGTCGGCCAGTTTAAGAATGCCAGTTTTAGGTGCAAGAATATCAACTTTTTGCCAGCTTTTCGGCGTCTCCTCTGTGGCTACCTTAAAGCGACTTACTATCTCTTCATTTGCGCGAGCAAAGTCGCTTTCAAACTTCGCTAAGTCTTCCACAGATGAGACGTATGCTTTTTTGGTTTTTCTTACTGGCGACTTAGTGATTTTGAGTTTTTTCTTACTTCGCTTTTTTTCCTTAGAGCCAGTAGTAGCAACAGCAATGAAGGTTTTTTTCAGATCTAAAACATGATCTTCGCAGTTGGGAAAGTACGCTGCCCTGATGCTTTGATTGCCTTCCACCAACGCCTGTATCTTTGCCCCGTCCCAGTAGTCGAAGAACTTAAAGGGCGTAGGTGTTTTTGCCTTCTTTCTAAATGCTTGGTGAAGCGCGGGGGTCAAAACTAAATTTGTCATGAACAGGAAGTAGCTGGGCCTAGACTTACGACTCTTCCATCCGGACCACTCAGCATTCAAATCTGTAAGTGCGGTTTTCGGGGATGTACCGGCTTGGTGGTACTTGGCTTGGAATACCCAAAGCCCGGATGTTTTAGGCGCACTGCCCCCAATCAATGAAGGGGGACCACTACGCTGCGGAAGCCCATCCAGCAGGGCATCAATACCGCCGTCCGGCCCCTGTGCTCCATACGGAACAATGGCTGGCCCAAAATAGTGGGTCAGCAATGCGTTACAGAGCTGCTCAAACTTTGTACCCGATCCCAGCGTATCAAGATCGCAGTTTTGATGAGCTGCCATTTAGCCCAGTATAAGTGAAGTATAGAGACCGTCCAAGGTACGGGCCCAGGAGGCTCGTGGCCAAACTCGATTGCTCGCTTACCTTCAGGCTCAACAACACGCCCGCATATTGGCCTGGACCGAAACCGAAGACATTTTTAGAAGCTTGGGTTTGACGTTCAAGCAGGTTCGCATATCGAAGCGCCTTAGACACGATCAGCCATATTCTTCTTCATTCTCGCAACAAGAACCGCTCGCGGATCTCTCGTCTTTCCAATGCTATCAACAATGTCGAGTATTGAGCTAGCCATGCCGGAAGGATCTTTTCTAAAAAGCCATTTAAGGGCCGTTGTTATCCAAGTGGTCGGCGGCACGAAAACTCCCGAAGGCGTAGCGACTGAAATCAAAAAGCCAGCGAGATCCAGTTGTCCAAAGAACTCTTTTCGAGCTTCAAACCTTTTTGCTTCCTCATTGAAGGAGGCGGCTACTTCTGCAGCCTCTTCTACCGTCGCAGACTGTCTCGCGATATCGAATACGTATCTTTTGAGCCTATTGATGTCTGAACTTTGAAAGGCCCCAACGAATTCGTTAACCGGGATGTGCGAAGAGATCGTAAAGAGGTTCTCGATAACCGCCTTCAGCTTCGATTGCATTTCGGGAGGCTGGTTAGGATTTACACCAGAATAAATAGAGGCTCCGATTGAAACAAGATTCTCATTTCTAGGATCAGGAACTTGTACTGCATCGAAAGCAGAAGCCATCTGCACGGACAGTAGCGACTGTGAGAGAAGTGCAGAATGACTTTCATCTGTAACCCCCCAGAGAGCTGAAAGTAAGTTGCCAAATCCGGCGAAGGCAATTGAGTCGGTTCCTTTGTATGGGTACTCCGTCGATGGAGACTGCCAGTACCAAGATAGCGACTGGGAAAGAAATTTCAAAAAATTAGCTAGCTTCCTGTCCGGCATGGATTTCGATGCCGAGTAAAGTTGGGCTAGCAGAAAACTCATTTGATCAACGTCTAATGGCGGATACAAGATCGGGAACTTCGTTTTGGCGTCTTGCAAGAGAACCGCGGCCAACTTGCGCGGCAAGACCAAATTAGATGCCCCTCCCTCAGCAAATGCTTCAATAGTCCGCTGAGGGTAGCGCCTAATGTCAGATGCAAGAATGGGGGTCAGTTTACGTCTTGCGATTAACTCCCTTATCTCAGACTCAGTAACACTCATCTTCGAGAGAACATCGGCCAGCTTGGCACCGGTCGGGAGCACCAGAAATAGATGGTGAAAAATCGAGTAATAGTTATTGATATGGACAGGGGTATTAAATCTCAGGTCTAAAATGCCACGACTATAAAATGGTTCTTCCAGCTTCACTGGATCGACGTACTCTCGATCGAATCCCGCCAGTGTCTGTTCTCGATTTTGGACCCAATATCTTTCGTCTTCTTGAAGTGCCTCTCTATACGAATGCGAGAAGCGTGATTTGCTGGTGTATTTGGCCAGCGTAAGAGGACGATAGGGATCTAAAAGCGCCTCCAGAGTTGCGGCTTTTTCCTTAGGAACTGTCGTTTCAAGTTCATCTTTCTTTTTCAGCCCCTCACTCAATCGATCAGGAACTAAAGGATCTACTTCCACAGAGAAATCGACTGGCAGTGCAAATCTCTCAAATAAACTTTCCAGGCAGGCGAACTCGTCGTCAGTTAGCTCTCTGGCAACTAACAACTTGTTTCCCGGAGCATCCTTTAAGATAAATTCTGGAAATGTTACTGGCAGCTCCATTGCCAGATCCGAAAGCAAGAAGTTGTTATTTCGGAATGTCCCAGCCGATTTGATTACATTTTCTCGGGTCCTGGGAGGAACCTTCCTTGCCTCTGATGGAACATGAGAGATTAGTTCGAGAGGGAAGCACATTTCACGAAAGGAACGATCAAACCACTCACTCAGAGGCGCTTCGTCGATAGTCGCAGTGCTCTTCACAACTTCTGGACAGACGAGGAAGTATCTTCCATCTCGGCACCACACACCTTCAGTTTTAATATGCGGCTGCTCAAGACGAAATCGATCTAAATGAAACGCAGCTTTGAGGTCTTGATTCACTCGAATCATTCTGCGGGATTTCGACATGCACTAAGAATACACAACTGTTTTAGTTTAAGAAGGTAGGGTCTTGCGCGACTTGGTGTAAGCTATTTTTAATGGCGGATCCGCGTCGACATCATTACGTGCCACAGTGCTACCTTGCGAATTTCACTGATAGCGGCGACAAAAATGGGAACATCGGAGCTTTTGATAAGGCTAAAAACCGAACGTTTCGAACTGGAATCGGCAATGTCGCGCATGTTCGGGATTTTTATCGCCTGGATCCCAATGAAGAGGTTGACGATGAGTTCGCGGTCGAAACCAGTATCCTGGCTCCGGTCGAAGGGAACGCAAAGCCTATTATCGATCAGATCTTGCGCGACAAACGTTTGCCTGAGTCACCCGAAGCCCTTGCTCATTTGTGGATATTTTTCGGATTTCTAGCAATGAGAGTTCCATCCATTAGGAGGCAACTTGAGAGCTTCGTGACTGATATCGGCAGAACATCTCTCCAGATGATCGCCGCGAATGCTTCTCCGGCCTATTTAGATAATTTCTATAGGGCCCAGGGCATTCCTCCATCAGAGCAAATCAGTTTCGACGAGTTCAAAGAGTTTGCTTTGTCGGACCGCTACACAATCGGGATTAATCAAGGGTATCTGATTAGCTTAACCTTAGAGCAGGCACCTCGGCTGGCGGAACTCCTTGCAGAGAGACACTGGTGTATTGGGCTAGCAGCCGACTCCGGCTTCATCACCTCAGATCGGCCCGTTACACTTCGCTGGAGCCAACCAGTGCCCGGGAGTCAAAGCCCGGGTTTTGGTCTTGGCAACACTGAGGTTAGGATATCGCTTTCTCCGAGTATTTGTTTAATCGGTTCATTTGATCCACTTCCGGAGGTAGCCGATTTAGACCATAGCCAGGTCGCTCATTTTAATGCTGACCTAGTCGCCTCTGCGGACCGATTCCTCTTCTTTAGAGATGAGAATTTCAGATGGGCTGACGAAGATGGAGTGTCTAGATCGGTGAACGATTTGCTTGGTCGGTGATCGTCCTTTTGGGGTACACGTATCCCTTCGCAGAAAATGCGAGTTTTTTGAGTCGATGCAACCGATGTCCGGGGCTCTAAATAGCCCTTATTCCGGCTGATGCTCTGCCCATCCACCTTATCGACGGGGCGCCCTTGCAGACAGCTTGAGGGTACTTGTTTTGAAGCTTTCGGCCTTCCTTTGACCTAGCCCTTTGGCATAGCTTCGCAACACGTCTGTTACGGCATGTTTTTGAGCGGTTCGAGTTCAGGCTTGCGCGTTCTTTCTACTTTGCTCCGACCGATCTAGAACAAGGCCAGGTTGGCGGTCCTAGAGATAAGCCAAGCTCTATTAGAGGGGCTCAGAGCCTCGGTATAGCGAGATTGGATACACCGAAACGGTCCACTCTTAAGATTGCAGCATGAGGCCTACGCGAGGCTTCAATCCAATATATGAATTGCGTCATAAACTCGGGCCACAGGAGTTATTCCCTTCAGCCACCCATCTCCCTGCCAAAGCGATAGGCCCTTCAATAAACTCAGGCCAAAATTCCTAAATCAAAAAAATGATCTGATATATCCCATGAGTATGGGGCACTGCGCTCCCGTGGCACTTACGTCCTAGCCACCCTCTAAACCCATACAAATTTTGAAAATCGTTTTGCGGCCTTAGGGGGTTTTTGCTATTTTTTTGGACCTGGGTAGAGTGCCCACCGCCTCCACCAGCCTTCACGAAAGCTACTCCTGTCCGCCCTCTTGCCGGTGCTCACGATCGGAAACTGCGAAAATCCTCCACCAAGAAAACAAGAAGGCCCGGCCCTCCCGAAGGAAGGCCAGGCCGCGACGGTAGAACGGGGTCGTTGTTAGAGGTTTGCGGCTCCCCAGACCTCGGTGCAAACGTCTTGCTTCGTCCGTTGGGTATTCGGCCGGTAGGAAGATTTCGTCTCGCCGGCGTCGACCGCGATCGAGACGTTCCACATGCTGGTGCCGTAGGGCACTTTGCTCTCGAGAGCGCTCATGCACTTGTCGAAAGCTTCGTTCCGGGACTGAGCTTGCAGGACGAAATCCCAATCCGAGCGCTCATTGATGTTCACGACCATGGTTCTAAGTGGGGCGCGCAGGCCACCGTTGGCAACGGCTTTGTAGGCGAGCGAAAGACAGAAGCCCGAGCCGAGGCTCCAAGATTCTGGTTTGTGTATGTTGAGTTTCGGGCCGTTATCGACCGAGAAGTCTGCTGCAAAGATATTGCGGTTCAAGTTCGTCGAATAGTAATCCATACATTGCAGAACGAGGTCGTTCGAATCGTTCACGTAGAAGCTAAACTCACGTTTGTCATCGTACGTGTGAGCCGTGACTTTCACGAACTGACCACGCGCACGGTGCGGACGCCAATTCGAGCGCGAATCGGGGCGCGAGGTCGGGCGGCCGGCCATGATCCCCTCGATGTCCAAGAGGAGCCGGTCAATTTGGCGGAGATCGTCATCGCTCAGTCGGTCGACTTCGCGGTTAAGGCGGCGCTGCAAGAGATCGCTCCGGTCCAGGATCTCGGAGGGGCTTTGGGCCTGCGCGGAGAGGGAGCCAAAGAGGCCCGAGGCGAGAAGCGACAACACCACTTTTTTCACGCGTAACTCCTTGAATTATAAGTTCCGCCGTCCGAGGCTGGGGCCCGGCCAAGCGGAGTGTACGGAGGTTTTTACGCGATGCGTCATTCGCGAGCAAGGGAAATTTCCATCCGGTCTTTGAGGTTGATCGGAACACCCTGACTCGCCTCGAATTGCGAATGCCAAGATTCCGGGCTTGAGCGTGCGACACTTCGCTTTTCGGTCACGTTCCGCGCTCGCGTAAACCAGGGTACCGATAGCCACCAAAGCACCCACGGCTCCGATCGCGGTGATCTTGCGTAGGCTAGCGTTCATCTCGGCGTAGATTCCCACCGCCTCCACCGGCCTTCACTAAAGTTACGGCTTTCCGCTCTCTCGCCAGTGCTCACGATCGGCAGCGTACATGCAGAGAGCCGCGATGAGCCGCAGCCCCTATGATATTATGGCGACATGCCGAACCCAAGACGTACTCCCCGCCGAAAGCCGCGCGCGGAGGTCAATCACCGGCCTATCGCTGGCGGGGCTTTGAGTCGCGTTTTTATCAATATGCCCGAGGCCGCGCAAAAGTTGCTCATCGCCAATAAAATTAAGTCGCCCGTCGATCTGCGACGCTGGTCGATGGAAGAGCTTATGGAGTTAGGTTTTACCGACGACGCACTGAGAGTGCTTCGATCCATGAAGGGCAAGTAGACCCGACTCATCTGCAACCGAAAATTCAGCGCGCTGCCTTTGCGGGTCCCGATCACCTAACGCGAGATCGCGATTTTGCCGACGGCGGCGCCCGACTCGAGGCGCTCGTGCGCCGCTCCTACTTGATCGAAGCCGAAACGCGTGGGGTCCACGAGCGGGCGGATCGCTCCGGCCTCGATGAGCTCCGTCATCCGGCGCAAGATTTCGCCGTGCCGCTCGCGACCCTCGCCCGTCAGCAGCGGAATGAGCATGAGAACGCCGATGAGCGAGACGCCGCGAACGTAGGCTGGGCGCAAATCATGCGACTCGGCCGTGCCGATGAAAATGACCTTGCCGTTGAGCTTCGCGAGGCCAAAGGAATTTTGCAAGCTCGTGGCGCCGACCGTATCGAAGACGATGTCGTAGCCTTTGCCGTTGGTCCGTCGCGCGGCGAAGTCCGCGAGCGCTTCCTGCTTGTAGTTCACGACCGCGTGGGCGCCGAGATCTTGCGCCAGGGTGCGCTTCTCTTCGGAAGAAGCCGTCGTGTCGACGATCGCGCCCGCCGCGCGCGCAAGCTGGATGGCGAGCTGGCCGACCCCACCGACTCCGCCCACGATGAGCACTCGGTCGCCCGGCCGCAAGCCGGCCTTGTCGATCAATCCTTCCCAAGCCGTGAGCGCCACGAGCGGCACCGTGGCCGCCTCGCGAAGACTGATGTTCTGCGGAGCCAGGGCAAGGCTCGCGGCATCGGCCGCCATGAACTCGCCCAGGGCACCGCCCGTACCTTTGACGCCGCCGGCGCAGCCGTACACGCGATCGCCGATTTTAAAGCGCGTGACGCCGCGGCCGACTTCCTTAACGACCCCGGCTACGTCTCCGTGGAGGATCATGGGGAAGGCGGGAGCAAAAATAGCGGCTTTGCCCGAGCGGACTTTCGTGTCGATCGGGTTCACGCTTGTGGCTTGGACTTCGATGAGCACTTCGTTGGGCCCCAAGACGGGCGTCTCGACTTGCGCGGTCTCGAAAGAGGAGGCCGGACCGAATTGTTTGACGACTTGAGCTTTCATATAGTGTCGCCCTTATAGCGCTTTAGAAGCATAACTGTAAGTACGCACTATTTTGTGGTATAGTATTTATTTAGATACCATGAAAAAGTCTAAGAACTACTTTGCGGCGCCGGGCTGCCCGGTCGAAGTCACGCTCGATGTTCTGGGCGGTCGCTGGAAAGGCGTCGTCTTGTTCCATCTCATCGGCGGGAAAAAACGCTTCGGCGAAATCCGAAAGATCCTGCCTCAGGTCACCCAGCGCGTGCTCACGCAGCAATTGCGGGAGCTCGAGCGCGACGGCATCGTGCACCGCGAAGTTTTCCCGGTCGTGCCGCCCAAGGTCGAGTACTCCCTCACGCCCTGGGGGCGCACGCTCGAACCCATCGTCCTCGCCATGAGCGAGTGGGGTGCCCGCCACGCCAAGAAGCTGAGCCGCCTCGCATGAATCCAAGCGACAAAGTGCTTAGCTGACTCGATCCCCGCGGCCTTCTGTGTTTTACTGCCGTCGCCCTATGACTCGCAGACATCCCAACCGGAATCTCACGGACTTCAATGAATAAGCCTCCCTCCGGATCCAGGGGCAAGCATCGTGGCCGCCGTCGACGTCGAGGACGTGGCGGAGGTCCGGGCGCGCCTCCGCGCGACCAAGATCCTTCCGTCGTCGCTTCGTCCGGCGCGGAGACCCCCGTCGAAAGCTCCGGCTTGCCGCACCCCGAGCGGCCGCTGCGCCCCGTCGACGCCCGGCCTCGCGAGGAATCGCCGGCGAAACGTCGTCCGGAAGACGGCGATCGCGCTCAGGGCAAGGGTTCCGGTCGTCACCGCGAACGCGAGAACCGCGAAGGTGGCTCCGAGCGACCGTCCGGGAATCCCGACGGTCTCGAACAGCGCTGCGTTCGCCAGTTCTCTCGCCCGGCCCTCGTCAACGGCCGTCGCTACTTTCAGTCGGGCCGCGTCTCGGATCCCACCGTTCTCGGCAACGCGTTCTCGCTCACGGTGGACGGCCAAGGGGCGCGCTACCAGATCTGGATCGATTTCACGCAGACCGAGGCGACCAAAGTCCTCGAAGCCAGCTGCAGCTGCCCGTTTTTTGAGAGCGCGGGCCCGTGCAAACACCTCTGGGCTTCGATCATCCGGCTCCAGCGCCTCGGCTTCTCCGATAAAGTTCCCGGCAAGGGCCCTCTCCTCATTCCCCACGCTCGGGGCCGCAAGTCCAGGACGGCGCCGAGCGCGCCAACGCCCGTCTCGCTTCCCGCGAACACGAACCCGGCGTCCGTCGGCGACTGGCTCGCTCGGCTCGACGAGATTCAGGGCAAGGGCCACGGTGCCCGCACCTCGAGCGGGATGGATTTGCTGGCGGCCTTCGTGATCTCCGCCGACCAGACGGTCGCGACCGGCAAGTTGGTCCTGGATTTCTGGGCGCGCCGTCGTGGCCAGGGCTCCTCGGCGGGGTCCTGGCGTCCGACCCAAGTTTCCGAACGCGATATCTCGCTCCTCGCGGAACTTCGCGACCAGGAGATCGTCGCTCTTCTTATGCGCACCGGGAACCCCAAGGGCATCACGGCGCTCGGCAGTCCGTGCACCCGCTTCAGCGTCGATTCGGTCGTCGAAGCCCAGGTGCTCACGACCCTGGCCGGCTCGGGGCGTTTGTTCCTCTCGAGCTCTCCGGGCGGGGCGCCCGACAACGTGGAGCGCCCGCTTCGGATGGATCGTGGTCGCCCCTGGGACGTCGCCCTCCAGATCGAGGCCGGCGCGCGCTATCGCCTGACGGCCCAACTCAGGCGTGAGCACGAGACCCTCGCCATCTCGGAGCCCGTCGCGTTCCTGCGCTCCGGGCTCATTCTGGGCAATGAACAAATCGGCCGATTGACCGAGCCGCAGCACGCCGCTTGGCTCCGGAATCTCTCGCGGGGCGAGCTCTCGGTGACCTCCGAGCAAGTCGACATCCTGCTGAAGCGCATTCTCTCCGATCCGCACGCGCCGCCGATCACCTGGCCCGACGGGCTGGGGTGGAAGCGCACGCTCATCGAACCCGTTCCCCGCGCCCTGTTCACGCCCCTCGGCAACGATCGGTCGCTCGCCCGGATGACGGTGACCGTGAGCTTTGACTACGCCGAGCGAACCCTCGCGCTTGCGGATCCGTCGGAAAGTCTCGTCGATATCGAGAATAAGCAGGTCTACCCGCGCAACCGCGCTTTCGAAGAGGCGGCCCTGACCCAGGCGCTCGAATTGCTTCGCGATCCGACCGGAACGATCCCGCTCGATGATTTGCAGCGGGCCTGCACCGCCCTGTCCGATGCGGGCTGGCGAGTCTTCGTCGAGGGGCAACGCATCGTCACGGCCGGCGAGTTCTCGCTGAACGTGAGCTCGGGCACCGATTGGTTCGACGTCACGATGGAGGCTTCGTTCAACGGAAGTCCGCTCCGTCGGGAGGAGATCCTCGCCGCGTTGGACGAGCGCAGCACGGTGATCCGTCTCAAAGACGGCTCGATCGGATTGTTGCCCGAAGACTGGGTGGAGCGCTATGCGACTTTGAAGAGTCTCGGTCGTCCGTCCGAAGAAGGCGGCCTACGCTTCCAGAAATCCCAAGGCATCCTTCTCAACGCCGCGCTCGGCGACGAAGACGACGTCCGCGAGGACAAGGCCTTCGAATCGTTCCGCGCTCGCATCCTCAAGTACGATCTCGCCAAAACGAGCAAGGCGCCCACGGGCTTCAAGGGCAAGCTCCGCCAGTACCAGAAGGAAGGCCTCACCTGGCTTGGCTTCCTCGAGGAATTCCAGTCGGGCGGCATCCTGGCCGACGACATGGGCCTCGGAAAGACCATCCAGATCCTCGCGTTCCTGCTCTCGCGCCGCAAGAAGTCCAAACTCCCGAGTTTGGTCGTCGCCCCCAAGAGCCTCGTGTTCAACTGGATCGACGAGGCCGCGAAGTTTGCGCCCACGCTCAAGGTGGTCCGCTACGTCGGCGACAACCGCGAAAAGGCCGCCAAGGAAGTCGAAAACGCCGACCTCTGGATCACGACCTACGGCACTCTTCGCTCGGACATCGAGAAGCTCCGCCACCAGGACTTCGACGTGGCGGTCATCGACGAGGCGCAAGGGATCAAGAACCCGAAGTCCTTGTCGGCGATCGCCTGCAAGCAACTCCGCGCGACCTACCGGCTCGCGCTGACCGGCACGCCGATCGAGAACTCGCTCGGGGACCTGCTCTCCATCCTGGAGTTCACGAACCCGGGACTCCTGCGCTTCACGGCGGACGACATTCGCCCCGAGCTCGCGCGCTTGTTGCGGCCCTTCATGCTCCGTCGCACGAAGGCCGCGGTGCTCACCGAGCTTCCGGAGAAGTCCGAGCAGGTGCTCTTCTGCGAGATGGGGCCCGACGAGGCCGCTTACTACGCCGTCATTCGAGATCGCTACCGCGAGTCCATCGAAGCTTCCGTCAAGAAGAATGGCCTGGCCAAGTCCAAGCTCCACATCCTCGAGGCGCTCTTGCGCCTTCGGCAGGCGGCCTGCCACGCCGGACTCGTCGACGAAACGCAACGCTCGAAGGGCAGCGCGAAGCTCGATCTGCTCGTCAACCAGCTCAAGGCGGTCCTGGCCGAAGGGCATAAGGCGCTCGTGTTCTCGCAGTTCACGACTTTGCTCGGACTCGTCAAGACGGCGCTCGATGCCGAAGGCATCCAGTACGAGTATCTGGACGGCCAGACGGATGATCGCAAGACGCCCGTCGAGCGCTTCCAGTCCGAGGGGGGCGCGCCGGTGTTTTTGATCAGCCTGAAGGCGGGCGGCACGGGGCTCAACCTCACGGCCGCGGACTACGTCTTCATCCTGGATCCGTGGTGGAACCCGGCGGTCGAGGCGCAGGCCATCGGGCGCTCGCACCGCATGGGGCAGCAGCAAAAAGTCTTCGCGTATCGCATGGTCGCGCGCGGCACCGTCGAAGAAAAGATCCTCGAGCTGCAGAAGACGAAGAAGGATCTGGCGGAATCGATCGTCGAAGAAGACAAGGACTTCTTGAAGAAGCTGACCGGGAAAGACTTGCAAGGATTGTTGGGGGACTGAGGCCCGTCACCATCGACGAGCGCGGCCCCCCGCCGGTCATTCCCCTTGCGATCTAAGCTCGGCGGCCGCCGCGTTCGGCGTCGCGCTCGTGGTCCCGACGATCCTCGCGTCGCTCCTCACGACGATCGTCACGTCGATCACCGTCGCCACCGCGACCTCGAGGCTCATCGCGTCCGCGGCCACGCTCGTCGCCACGTCGATCGTCGCGACGGCCGTCGTTTCGTCCGTCGCCACGTCGCTCTCCGCGTCCGTCCCGATCGCGATCGTGCGACTCCTCTCGCGGGTCGTGCCAGGGCCTTTCGGGCGGTTCCGGAAGCGGGACGACGATGAGGGGGCGATGCGCGACCCCGAGCATGAGGAACTTTTCGATCGTGCGTCCGTCCTTCAAGGTGAAAACGAGGGAGCCCAGGTAGTCGCCGATTTCCGCCAGCTCCGTCGCTTGGCCCGTAATGCGAAGTTCCGAGTAGCCGCCGTTCGGCGCGGGCGTCATGTTGAACTCCAGCCCCGGAGGAAAGCTGCCTCGGCGCGTGATGGCCTTCACGCCGGAAAGGGGGAGGGGCATGTCGACGGGATCATTCCGCCAGACGTTGAATCGAAACTGCTTCTCGTCGGTGCCGACGTTAAGTTCTCCCATGGCGGCTCGATCGATCGGCAACACCGTCGTCGCGAAGTTGATGCGGTTCAGGATGAAGCGGCCATCCGCGAGTTCGGCGTTGAGGAAGAGAGTCGCTCGGCCGATGAATCCGACGGTTCCTTCGATGCGGCCCCTCGAGTTTCCGAGCGCCGTGAATTTCAACCCCAACGGCAGGTAGCGCCCCGGGTCGGTGCCCCACCGCACGACTTCGGAGCCGGCCGTGATCTCGACGTCGAAGCGGATGGATTCCCCGTAGACGACCGATTGATTCGGCGTCTCGAAAATCGTGACGGTCTCGACCGGCCTCGTGACCGAGATTTTCCACTGAGCCGGATCGAGGATCGTGGTTAGCCCTTGGCTCGTGAGCGTGAGGGTCTGCAGGGACTGCAAAGACGAATTCGCGTGCCCGCTGAGCGTCGCGAAAAAGAGCGAGAGGCCAAACAGGGTTTTCCGAACGCCCGGCACCGAAAGCAAGTTTCTCATGGGACCTCCGATGACCAAGTTGTACGGAAGCCCGGAGCGTGGGCGGAGCGCAAGCGGCGCCGAAGGATCTTTGTAAGCGATGGGCGAGCGAAAAGAGCATGGCTTTTGGGCGTGGATTGCTCATTTAATGCGTATGCGGCATTTTTGGCGTGGAAGGCCTTGGGGAGCGTCCGGCGGGCGCGCCGGATGGATGGCGGGGAAGGCGCTTAGACTTTGATCTCGCGCCACTTGCCCGCGCGGAAGACGAGCCAGGCAAGGGCGGTGAGTCCCGCGTGCGCGAGTGGGATGACGACCAAGGCTCCCGTTTCCTTGAGCGGAGTGTGCTTGACGAGGTAGTACGCGAGCGGGATCTGGAACAACCAAAAGCACACGAGATTGAGTCGCGTGGGGGTCTTGGTATCGCCGGCACCGTTGAGGGCCTGCGAGAGCACCATCGACACGCCGTAGAACACGAAGCCCGAAGCTAAGATCCGCAGGGCCGAGACGCCGAACGCGTAGACCGCGGGGTCATGCGTGAAGATCCCCACGAGCGGTCCCGCGAAGATGAGCAGCCCGATCGTCACGGCCGACATGAGCGCGGCGCTGTACTTGGCGGTCACCACGACGCTCTCGTGGGCGCGGTCGAGCTGCTTGGCGCCCAAATTCTGCCCCACGAGGGTCGCCACCGCGTTGCTGATGCCCCAGGCCGGCAAGATGAAAAAGACGAAGTTGCGGAACGCGATCTGGGACCCCGCCGAAGCCGCCGTGCCGCCCGTCTCCGCGATCAAGCGGTTGAGCACGATCCAGCTGCCGCTGCCGACCACGAATTGGATCGAAGCCGGCCAAGCGATTTTGACGAGCGACTGGACCGCCGGCAGATCGAAGGCGAAGTGACGCTTCTCGAAGCGCAGCACTCCGTCGCCCTTGAAGAGGTGGTAGAGCTGGTAGACGACCCCGGAGCTGCGTCCGATCACGGTCGCGAGCGCGGCGCCCGTGAGGCCGTAAAAATGAATCAGGATCGGGCAGAGCACGATGTTGATGCCGCTCGCGAGCCACAGGCTTTTCATCGCCATGGCCGCGTCGCCCGCGCCCCGGAAGATCCCGTTGATGAGGAAAAGAAGCAGGATCGGCGCGCAAGCGCCCAGCATCAAACGCGCGAAGGGCGCGCCTTCGCGCACGACGTCCGCTTCGGCGCCCATCATCCTCAAGACATCGGGCGCGAACGTAAAGCCCACGGTGCCCAGGACGACCGAGATCAGCACCGAAAGCAGGATCGCCTGCGCGCCGACGTGCGCCGCCATGTCGGGTCTTTTTTCTCCGATACGGCGGGCCACCATGGCGGTGGCCGCGATGCTGATGCCCATGGCGATGGAGTAGACGAGCGTGATCACGGACTCGGTGAGCCCCACCGTGGCGATCGCGTTGCGGCCCAGGCCGCTCACGAAGAACATGTCGACGACGGCGAAGACGCTCTCCAGGCCGATCTCGAGGATCATCGGCACGGCGAGCAGGATCACGGCATCCGAGATGCTGCCCGAGGTGTAGTCATGGTGCTCGCCCTTGAGGGCGCGACGGACGAGGGAAAGTTTGGCGGCGTTCGACGGGGTAGACACGCGAAGATCATAGCACGGGCTGGCTCGCGGACCGGCCTCCGCTTCGCCGCTTCTTTTCGCTCAACCCGCCTTGCGGCGGTAGTGGAGCGCTTGCGCGCCGGACCGAAATCTTTGCGCCGACAAAAGTTCGAGCTCCCGCCGACTCGACAAACCCTGAAACAATGTCGGCCCGTGTCCGCTGAAGACGGGGTGGATGACGAAACGGTACTCGTCGATGAGGCCGAGTTCCTCGAGCGCCATCCCGAGCTTGTGCGAACCGACGAGAACGCCTCGATCCGTCTTCGCTTTGAGCTTCGCGATGGCCTCGCGAAGCTCTCCTTCCACCTTGAACGTATTCGACCACGGAAAATCGGTCCGCGAAGCGGACACGACGTACTTCGCCTTCGCTTCGAGCGACGACCCCCGCGCCCACGCCCGCCAAGACGCCCACGTTTTTCATCCAGTGGCACGGCAGCTGGGATTACCCTCGTCAGGAAATATCGTGGCGTCTGCTATGCTAAGGCTTGCGGAGGGAATCCATGTATACGGCTCAACACATCGGCGTTTCGGTCCAACGGACGCGGGAAGATCTCGCGACGCTCAAGACTTTGCTCGAGAGGGGCTAACGCATGTCGCGGAAGCGGATTGTCGTCTGGGTCGGGTTTCTTTCGGTGGGCTTCGCGCGGGCGCAATCCCTCGAGTTCGACGGCAAGAACGGGGGCCGCTTTTCGATCGAGGTCCCCAAGGACTTCGTGCGGGACGACTTTTCGATCCCCGGCTTCTCGGATCGTCATACGGTCGCGAGTTTTCGCCACGTCAAAGACGCCAAGACTTTCCTCTCGGTGACGGCGATCCCGCGCGCCGACTTTTCCGGAAAGAAGTGGGGCGAGATCGTCGCGTTCATCCGCGGCATCGAGTGCGAGGGAAGGAGCTGCGGCGCGACGCAGGCCTACGGCACGCTCGAAGGGTACTGCCGAGAGATCAAGGGAAAGAGATCCGCCTTTTCGTTGTTCAAGCCCGTGCCGTCGGGCGATCCGCTGCTCTTCATCTACACGAAAAGCGGCGGCAACTGCGCCGAGTTGGACCCGACGCTACTGCGGAGCTTCGAACGCTTTCGCGTCGTGAAGCCTTAGTCTTGGGCAATCGCTCCTAGCGTTCCAGCGGGCAGGCGCGCTCGGTGCATTCCGAGGTGTCGTTGCCGTTCGTGCGTTGGGTTTGCGTGCAGGCGCTCGTGCAGGCCGCGACGGCTTCGGCTTCGCAGCCCGTCGGGATCGCTTTGCGCAGCGCGAACCACTGCGTCTGGACGCAGGCCATGAAGCCGACGTTGTCGTCTTTGTAGCCGCAGGTCGAGACGATCCGCTCGGAGATCGTCTCGTTGCTCTTGGCGCACGAGCTGGCGGGGGTCCGAGAGGCTTCGGGACCCCGCGGGGTGGCGCAGGCGACGAGAAAGAGCGGAAGGACCATCCAGCGAGTCGTCATGCTTGCAGCGTAGCAGCGGAGGGACGCGGCGCAAATCGAGCGGGCTCAGAATTTCGAACGTGCTTCGGCGCTTTCTGCGCGCCCGGGCCGGCGACCGTCGATCATCCTCATCCAGGTTCGGCGACGGTGTCGGAGGGAATCCAGTAACACTCCCATCAAATGGATCGCCGTCAGGGCCATCAAGAACTTGGAGAGGGCGGCATGAACGCTCTCCACGCGCTCGTCCCCCCAGAACGCATCAAGCCCCATCAGAAAGCCGCTCACGCCCAAACCGATCACGGTGCACCAGATCAAGGCGTAAACGAGGGTGGGGAGGTTTTTGCCGTAAGTCGCAAAGGCGGCTTCGTTTTTTGCGAAGAGCCCCAACAGGAGCCGAAGTGCGACGGCGGCAACCGCGGCATACCCGACATAGGAGTGCGGTGGGTCGCCCTCCTCCAGAACGAAAAGGTTGAGGACGAGCGCGAACGCAAGCGTCCAGTGGATCGCCCGCACGGCTAAGGGCCAGCGCCCGCCCTCAAGGGAGCTCATCAGTGGATCTCTTCCTTAACGACTTTGCCGTCGACGGGGTTGTAGTAGATCTCCACTTTCTTGCCTTCCTTCGAGAACCCGTAGATCTCGTAGCAGTTGCCGCTGGTGACCTTGAATTTGTTGATCTTGTAACCTTGTTCCTTCAGCGAAGCCTGGAACTTGCTTTGGTCGAGCCACTTGGCTTTGGGCTCCTTCGTGCACTCGGGTCCAGCCGATGCGGTCCCGGCGGCCAGCAGTGTCGAGAAAAGAATAAGTCGCTTCATGGTTTCTCCTTCTGTTATTTGTTCCCCGCTCGCGCGTTGCCCCTGCAACCCGCCCAGGGAGCAAAATAAAATCCGATCAAATGACTCCCAGGTGCTCGAGCAAGATCTTGGTGCCGATCAGGATGAGGCCCACGCCGCCCAAGGCCTCCGCCAGGCGGCCCGCCTTCACGCCGATGTAGTGGCCCGTCATCATGCCGACGGCCACCATGAACATGGTGGCCGTTCCGATCGCCGCCGCCGAGACCCAGATGTTCGCGTTCATGAAGGCCAGCGACACGCCGACGGCCATGGCGTCGAGGCTCGTGCCCACGGCCGTCAGGAGCAGAAGGGCGAACTTGCGCCGTTTCGAAACGGCGCGGACTTGTGCTTCGTCTTCTTTGGCTTGAAGGCTTTCGTGGATCATCTTCGCGCCGACGAGGCCCAGGATGGCAAAGCAGATCCAGTGATCGATCGATGCCACGAAGCCGCTCGCCGCGGTCCCGGCAAGCCACCCGAGGAGGGGGGTAATGGCTTCGACGACGCCAAACAGGACGCCCACCTTGAGGGCTTCCTTGAGGCGGGGTTCCTTCATGGTGACGCCTTTGCCAAGGGCCACGGCAAAGGCGTCCGCGGACATACTAAAGGCCATGATGGTGGTGGAAGTTAAACTCATTGCGCCTCTTTGCACCGGAAACCAATACCTCTGCCATCGACCTTCCGGAAGGGTCGAAGCAAGGTACTGGTCTCGCCAAGCGCCGGGTTGGGCGCCGATTCAACCATGTACATTCGTACAAGTTTGTTGATTGAATCCCTGGGTAGGAGGCTACTCCCCAATAGTTAAGCCCAAAGATATCCGGAGACGAAATCTTCGTCAATCCCGTCCGCGCGATCGGATAGAATGCGAGGCTCGTAACGCGTCGGACGCGGGAGCTAGCGCGGGAAAGGCTCGTCGCCCCGGCTCAGAGGCGTGCCAGGTAATCGAGCCCGCCGCGGATCGCGGCGACCTGCGCGTCCACGCAAACGGCCGCCGTCGACCGGGGGCTGGCGGGGTAGACTTCGGTCGTCGTGACGTAAGCGGCGTTCGAAAAGCCGGCGCAAAGGAAGAGCTTCTTCACGGGGTAGTTCACGACGCCCGGCTGCTCGATCTTCTGGCCGATGATTTTCCCTTCGGCGTCCGGCGGCGCGATGTGCGTGACTTTCTCGACCGCTTCGATGATGGCGCGCTGGAATTCCGCGCGGGGATTCTCGCTGTCGCCCACGACGTAGAAGCCGTCGGGAATCTCGGAGAAGGGTTCTTCCTCGACGCCGTCGCGCGCGGCGAGGGCCGGACGAAAAACCGTATTGTCCGTATCGGTCGTCTCGTGCAGGTCAAAGTGGGCGAAGGGGCGAAGGCCTTGGGACGCCATCGCGGCCAAAAAGAAACGGCACTCTTCGGCCGGACTCGCCTCGCGGAAGGAACGGTTGGGGTCGATCGCCTCGGGGTTCCAGCGATTGATCGTTTCGTAAGACCAAGGGCTCAGGCACGGCGCGCACACGACGTTGAAGCGTCGGCCGTCGTCGCCCGCCCGTTCGAGGAAGGCCAGGGCACCGTGCACGCCGCTCGTTTCGTAACCGTGCACGCCGCCCGTGATGAGCACGCTCGGCTTGGCGGGGTCGAAGCGCTTCGACTTCAGCAGGTAAAGCGGGTAGCGCTCCGGATCGAGCGAAAGCGCGCCGTAGCGGACGAGCTCAAAGTCTTTCGCGAGCGCTTCGATCTTTCCGAGCACGTCGTCCCGGTAAGAACGCTGGACCTTTTGCGACTGAAACCAGTTTTTCTTCTCGGCCTGACCCCATTTCATGGCGTCGATACTACGCCAAGTTGGGGGCCCGCGCGACGGGGCATAAGGAAGCTTTATCGCAGCAATATGAACATGTGATTTCCTTCGCGCGCCCGGACTGGGCATTTTGCCGTCCATGGATGCCGCCATCGAAGTCGCCCCTTCCGAAAGTCTTTCGCGCCTGACGGCCCGCCGAATTTTGGCCGACGTCATGCGGTATCGCCGCGTGCCGGGCGCGCACGACACTTGCGGCGATCGGGGCTGCGAAAAGTGCTCGTCCTGGCACTTGCCCAAGATCGCCGCGGCCGTGACGGCGGAGCGGCCGGTCAGCTTCGTCTTGCCCGCTTTTCCGGGCAAGTCTCCGAATCCCGAGAAGGTCTTGGGCACGCTGCCGGACTTCGCCGAACGTCTCTCGCTGCGTTTTCTCGGCGAACTCGCGGCGACGGTGAAACGTTACTACGCCCCCGGCATCAAGATCATCCTTTGCTCGGACGGCCGGGTCTTCAGCGACGTCGTGGGCATGAAGGAGAGCGACGTCACGGCCTATCAGATCGAGTTGGATCGCATGATCGAAGAGATGGAACTCGCGGACGTCTCGACCTTCAATCTGGACGACCACTACCGAGGGCTCGACTTCGTGGCGATGCGCGATGCGCTCATGCAGCGCTACGGGAGCCCGCTCGCTTCCCTCCGCAACAAGGTCCGCGAGGGCGCCAAAGCGACGGCCACCGCCGAAGAGCAAGAAGCCAATCGGATGTACCGCGGCATCACGCGCTTCATGTACGAAGACTCGCTCTTTCCCGGCCAGACCAAGACCAAGTCGGGCTTGCAGACCGAGGCCCGGGCGAAGGCTTACGAAGTCATCCGCCGCAGCAACGCCTGGACCGAGTTGATCGCGGAGTTCTTCCCGAGCTCGGTTCGTCTCTCGATCCATCCGCAGAGCTGCGACTCCAAAAAGCTGGGCATCCGCCTCGTCGGCGACGAAAGCTGGATGACGCCTTGGCACGGCGTCGCGGTCGAGACGCGCGACGGCTACGTCTTGCTCAAACGATCGGAAGCCGAAGCTTCGGGGGCCGAACTCGTGCGCGACGCGGGCGGACGTCCCAGCCACTACCGCTTGGTGGGCGAGGCCCGCTTGGCCCAAAGGAGGGTCTAAGCATGTCGTACGCGGTCACGGCGCTCGATCCCTTCGGCGTCCTCATCGAAGCCGCGCGGCCGGGTCTCGGCGTGCGGGATCTCGAGGTCGAAAGCCTCCGCGAGCTCTTCGCGAAGGAACACCTGCTCGTGCTGCGGGGTTTCGGCACCTTCGCCTCGTCGGAAGACTTCGCGGACTACTGCGAAGGCTGGGGCGAAGTGAGCGTTTGGCCCTTCGGCAAGGTCTTGGAGTTGATCGAACAGGACAAGCCCGAAGACCACATCTTCGACTGCAGCTACGTGCCGATGCATTGGGACGGCATGTACCGTCCGCACGTGCCGGAGTACCAGATATTCCATTGCGTAACGGCGCCCTTGCCCGGCCACGGCGGACGAACGACTTTCTCGAACACGCGGCGGGTCCTCGAGCGCGCCTCTCCGGAGCGGCTCGAGCTTTGGAAGGGCGTCACCGCCACTTACAAACGCAAGATGGAATTCTACGACAGCCGCACCGTCTCTCCCCTCGTCACGAAGCATCCCTTCCGGGATTTCTCCGTCCTGCGCTATAACGAGGCCCCGTCGGCGGAGAAGGGCACCTTCGTGAATCCGCCCGACCAGGAGTTTCGCGGCGTCGCGCCCGGGGAGCTCGGCGAGTTCCGGGCCGCGCTGCGCGAAGCGCTCTACTCGCCCGCGAGTTTCTACGCGCACGAATGGAAGCGGGGGGACCTCGTCATCGCCGACAACTTCACGCTGCTCCAAGTCGCCCCGTCACATCCAGCGCGTTCAGGTGCTCAGCCATCCGCCCCTCGTCAACCCGGGCCTGGAGTCCTACCGATGAAAGCGCAAAGCTTCGACCTCGTCATCGTGGGTGCCGGGCCGGTCGGGCTCATGTGCGCCTACCTGGCTCGCCTCAGCGGCCTGAGCGCGATCGTGCTCGACAAGTCGGAAGCTCCCCTCGAAGTGGGTCGCGCGGATGCCCTCAACGCCCGCACCTTGCAGCTTCTCGAGCTCGCGGGTCTCTTCGGCGAGATCTACCCGCTCGGCAAACCTTGCAACACGAGTTCCGTCTGGAAGGACGGTCGCTTCGTTTCGCGGCAGTCGGCCTGGTGGGACGATCTCGAGGGCTGCTTCCATCGGCACTTCCTGATGCTCGGGCAGTCTTTCCTGGAAAAATCCCTGGACGCGAAACTTCGGGAGTTGGGCGCGTCCGTGCGTCGTCGCGCGCCGGTCGAGCGCGTCGAGGTGACCGAAGAAGGCTGCCGCACGACGCTCGTCGGCGGAGAGCTTCTCGAGTCGAAGTACGTCGTCGGCGCCGACGGCTCGCGCTCGCTCGTTCGCGAGCTCTTCGGGATTCCTTTCGTCATCGAGAGACCGCAGATCGTCTGGGCCGTGATCGACGCCGAGCTCGAGACGGACTTTCCGAAGGTTCCCGAGATCATCGTCTTCCAGGCCGACACCTCGGACGTGGCTTGGATTCCGCGCGAGGGCGCGATCGACCGTTTCTACGTGCGGATGGACACGAAAGACTTCACGCTCGAAGATGCCATGGCCAAGGTCAACCGGGCCACGTGGCCCCACGCCGTCTCGCTCAAGAAACTCGTGTGGTTTTCGCGCTTCTCCGTCAAGGAGTCGGTGGCCGAAAGTTACTTCGTGCGGGATCGCGTCTTCCTCGCGGGCGACGCCGCCCACATCCACTCCGTGAACGGCGGGCAGGGGCTGAACACCGGCCTGGCCGACGCGTTCAATCTCATCTGGAAGCTGGCCCTGGTGCTCAAGCGCGGGGCCCCGTCCTCGCTGCTCGCGAGCTACGAGTCGGAACGCAAGCCCGTCGCGGTCAGCGTCATCGAGAGTTCGGGCGAACTCGTCCGCTCGACCAAGTATTCCGCGACGGGCACCCACGCCGAAGACTACGTGAAGATCGTCGAGCGGCGTGCGGGCAACATCACGGGCATGGGTATCCGTTACGGCCGCGACGGCCTGGACGGCCAGAGGCTACCCGACTTCGAGCTCCGTTCGGGCGGCGAGACCCGGCGGATCTACTCCTTGCTCGACTACTCGAGGTATACGCTCCTCGTGTTCGGAGTCGCGTCGCCGCCGGCCCCTTTGCCGGACTACGTGCGGCGGGTGGACGTGCCGGACGGAGTTCCGACCGCGGCCGAAGCGATCTTGGTACGCCCGGACGGCTACATCGCGGCGCACGGAACGCTGGCCGAGATGAGCGCTCGGATCGAGACGCCGGAGGCCCTCGTCCATGGACTTTAAGGCGCGCGCTCGGGCCTACTTCACGGCGGTGAACGCCTACGACGCCGCCGCGATCGAGCGCATGGTGGACGAAGACTACGTTCAGCACAACCCTTTCGTGGCGACCGGCCGGGCGGCGTTCGTCGCGCTTCTGCCGAAGCTGAAGGCGCACGGATCGCGGATCCGCAATCTTCGCATGCTCCAGGACGGGCGGCACGTCGTCATGCATCACCGGTGGGAAAACGCCGCGCCCTTCGGCCACGACGAGGTCGACGCCTTTCACGTCATTCGCTTCGACGCCGATTCGCGGATCGCCGAACACTGGAGCGTCATGGCCGAGGCCTCGCCTTCGCACGAGGGAGCGACGCCGATCGCCGACCTGGACCGGACGGAAGCCAACAAGGCGCGGGCTTCCGAGCTCTTCCCCTACGCGTCGCCCGACCTCGCGTACCGGACGCAGCACAAGGTCTTCGGCGAGGGCAACCTTTGCCTTTCCGTTTCGGAAGGGCTTCGGCTCGGGGTGCCGTCGGCGATCTACGACCTGCTCCGTTTCGAGGACGGGCGCTTGGCCGAGCGTTGGCGCATCGTTCAGGAGATCCCGACGACGGGTCTCGCCAACGAGAATACGATGTTCGGATTCTAGTGCCGTCGCCCGACTTCGAATAGAAAGAGGGGATGGACGAAAAGCGTCGATCGAAAGATCCCCTCGAAGGCAAAACCCTCGAAATGATCTTGAACGAGCTCGTGGCTCACTACGGATGGGAAGACATGGGTCGCGCGGTTCCGATCAACTGTTTCATGAGCAACCCGAGCTTCGCTTCGAGTCTCAAGTTTTTGCGTCGTACGCCCTGGGCGCGCGCGAAGGTCGAAGACCTCTACCGCGAAATGCTCGAGACGAAAGAGGACTAAGCATCGGGCCCGCGCCGCCCCAAGAGGGAGCGCAGGAGGATCCAGCCGCAGAGGCCGAAGAACGCGATGCCTCCCAGGATCTTCCAGTCGGCATCCCTTCGATCGAGCGCCAGCCAAGTCGCGAAGGCCGCCATGCCCAGCGAGACGAGGGCGGCGAAGAGAGTTCCGAGCCGGGAAGGTGGGCCTTGCTTAGACTTCGTCTCCAGACTCAAGCCGATGAGGTCGAGCAAGAAGGCGATGAGAGTGTCCATCCTGTTCCGTATATCGGGTCAAAGGGCGCCAAAACTGAGCTTTTCTTGCGGGCGCGTGACTTTGCCGCGGGGCCGTTCATACTGGGGATATGTTAAGCGAGGGCGAAGTTCTCCGTGAGTCTCTCCGGACCGCGATCGAAGCGCGGCCGGACGAGCGGGGAATCGTCGAGCTGCTCTTTCTGGTGAGCGCGCTCCGGGCGCTCACCGAGCGGCATTGGATCATGTCGCGAAGCCGCGATTTTGGGCCGGGGGACTTCGACGCTTTCGTCGCCCGCGCGTTGGGACGCGAACTCGCGCCCCTCGCTTTTCTCAAAGACTGGCTGGGCCCGGAGCTCGGCGTGGCGCGCCTTAAGGTCCTTTCGGCCGCGGCCAAAGCGCTCTCGAAAGACCTGGTCGCCCGTTCCCGATCGAGCGATCGCCCGGCGTTTCGCGCCTTCTTGCGCGGTTCCGTGCGCGCGATGACCGAGATCTGCGTCTTCGAGGAGAGCTTCGCTTCCGTGCGAGGCGAGGACGTGTTGCCGCCCTCGGCGTACCGCGCTTTCGACGCCTTCGACGAGATCTTGGGGCTTCGCTTCGAGACGGACCGAGGGATGAAGCCGGACCTCGCCTCGGGCGAGCGTTTGTACGTGGAAGGTGGAGCCGGCGTTCAGACTTCTTACTCGAGCATCCTGAGTGCGCTCGAGAACTTCGCGTTGCCGCCGGGCGGACACCTCGTCGACTTGGGCAGCGGCTTCGGCCGCGTCGGATTGATCGCGGGGCTCTGGCGGGAAGATCTACGCTTTACGGGCTACGAATACGTCGGCCACCGAGTTCGGGTCGCGAGCGATTCCGCCGCGAGCGCCGGCCACGCGACCCGGGTGCGTTTCTTCGAACAGGACCTCGCCGACCCCGACTTTCGCATCCCGCTGGCCGACGCCTACTACATGTACGACCCCTTCTGCGCCTCGACCTACGAGCGCGTCCTGCGGCAGCTGAATGCCTACAGCCGCGATCACGCCTTTACCGTGATCACGAAAGCCGACGCCGGCACTTGGCTCGCGAAGCTTCAATCGGAGGGGGCCTGGGCCGAGGCTGGAGCCTGCGATCTGGGATTGCTCCGCGTTTTTCGTTCGAAGCCTCGCCTCGATGCTTCGCCACTCTCTTAGTGGGCGCCTGGCTTGTGGATTTCGGCTTCGCGCCGCTCCGACGGAGCCGCTGCCGCCTCGGGGAGCGTCTTCTTGGCGAGCGCCACGGCGCGCGCCACCAGTTCGAAGGCGTGTCCGTGCAGCGACTCGTCCTGCCGCACGCTCGTTTCGTTCCGTTCCATGTCTTCGGCCGACCAGCCGCGCGAATGCGCCACGAAGGGAAAGGGCGGGCTCGTGAAACCCAGCTCCCCGAAGAAGGTCAGCATCTGTCCGGCGACCGCCTGGATGTTGTCCTGTCCGCCCGTGATGAAGAAGGCGGCGACTTTGTTCTGGATGAGCACGCGGTCCTTCAGCGTGATCTGGTTCTGCACGGCGTTCAAACGCTCGGCCATCTTGTAGTAGAGCGAGCTCGCCGATCCCCAGCGGATCGGCGTCGCGACGATCACGACGTCGGCCCAATGCACGAGGGCTTCGTAGACCGTCGCCATCTCGTCTTCGGGGTCCATCTTCGTGATCGAGCAGGGCCAGGTGCAGGCCTTTTCGGACTTCGAGTAGAAACCCTCGCAGGCCCGGAACTTGAGATCGGCGAGGGCCAGAAAACGGGTCTCGACGCCGAGTTCGCGGCCGGCCCGCGCGAGCGAGGATTTAAGCAGATCCTCCGAGGTCGAGTAGCGAGGATGCGCGCGATCCATTGCCGTCGTCGAGAGCCCGAGCACGCGGATGCCGCCGGCTTCGCGTTTGGGCTCGCGCCCGACGGGGTGGCCGGGGTTGTACGTCGGGCGAACGCGTTCCGACTCGCCGCCGAGATCGACGAAGAGGGTCTCGCTTTCGATCTTGAGGGGATAACGGGGAACTTGGCCTCCCGAGGACGCGAGGGGCTCGTGCGCCGCGTGTTTGGCCTCGCCGCTCGCGTGGTCGAATTGCCAGTAGTGCCACGGGCATTCGATGCAGCCTCCCTTGAGCCGGCCCTTCGCGAGCGGGGCGCCCATGTGATTGCAGCGCGCGTTCAGCGCGCCGAAGTTTCCGCCGGCGTGCGAGAGCACGATCCTTCTTTCTTCGACGACGATTTCTTTCAGCCCGCCTTGGGCTTGCAGTTCCGCGAGGAGCTCGGTCGTGTTGCCGAGCGCGATCCATTTCGTTTTTTCGTTCATGTCGGGCATCCTCGATGCTGTCTTCGGGCTCCGCCGAATTCTAACGGAGGGCCCCAAGTTGCGCACGCTTTGTGCCCGCAAAAACGGCCGGGGCCCCGGATCTCGTTGAGCGGTATCGCCGCTCCATGTTGTACCCGCCTGACATCAACCGGGCTGCGGCCCAGAAGGAGATCTCGATGGCTCGTTTTTGGATGCTTCTTTTCCCTCTCGCGCTTTCGGCTTGCGGCGCCAAGGTGACCGCCCTGCCGGACGCGGAAGAACTGACGATCGCCGACCAAGGCGCCCAAGGAAAGATCGGCGGCGGCGCCTGGAAAGTCCTCGCGGGCAAGGCCGAAGACGCCGGCGACTCGTTTTCCGTGACCCTGTACGGTGAGGCCCTCGCGGACGCTTGCGCCGACGACTCGGCCGCGACGGGCGACCGCGTCCTCCTGAGCCTTCCCAAGACGGTTTCGACGGTCGACGTCGATATCACCAAACTCCAGGTCATCACGATGGTCGATATGCCGGACGCGATGAACTACGTCTCGGGCGCCGGCAAGATGGCCGTCACCGCGGTGAGCGCGACCGAAGTGTCCGGCGGACTCGTCGCTTCGTTCAACGAAGACAACGAGGTCAACGGCAAGTTCACGATCCCCGTTTGCCCGTAGTTCTTGCGTCGTGGGCCCGGCCGCGCGTCGGTCCCACGCGATTTTCCGCGCGTCGCTTGGCTTGGCCGCTCCGGCCGGGGTATTCCCGTCGGATGGGTTTTTTCGAACGATCGACTCGCCGGAAATCGCGTTTGGCCGCGGCGCTCGTGGGCGCGTCGTTAGCGCTCGCCGCCTGTTCGTCGAACGACGATTGGCGCACCGCGAGCCGCGAGAGCGCCGGCTTGGCCCCGCTACCGTCCGTCGAGCGCGAGGCCGTCGTGCAGGTTTACGCCGCGCGGGCCTTTCGCTGGCGCAAATACTTCGCGGTGCACGCCTGGATCGCCACGAAGGAGCGGGACGCGGCCGCGTATCGCGTCTACCAAGTCGTCGGTTGGAATCTCGGCCGGGGTGAAGGCGTCGTCGTGGATCGCGAGGACTTTCCGGATCGCTATTGGTACGGAGCTCGTCCCGAGCTCATCCAAACGATCCGGGGCGCGGCCGCCGAGCGGGCGATTCCCCGCATCCGCGAATTGGTCGCGGGCTACGCTTATCCCGAAACTTACCGCGCTTGGCCGGGGCCCAACAGCAACACCTTCGTCGCCCACATCATTCGCCACGTGCCGGAGCTCGGCGTGGAGTTGCCGCCGCACGCGGTGGGCAAGGATTGGATCGGACGGGGAGACTTCTTCGGTCGTTCCGAATCGGGAACGGGCGTGCAGTTTTCGGTCTACGGTGTTTTGGGCGCGACACTGGGGCTCGCGGAAGGCGTCGAGGTCAATCTGCTTGGCCTCTCGTTTGGCGTGGATCTCTGGCGACCCGCCCTCAAGCTGCCGATGATCGGTCGTCTCGGCTTTCCCGACGCGCCCGTCTTCGAGCCTTAGCGCGCCGTTCGCGACATCGGTCAAAACGCGCCTCGCTTGGGGTCAAATGACCCGTGACGTCTCGTCACGGCGCGATTCCTTCTGCGCTCGCGCGAGGCACGTGACTTGCAAACCTCCGCCCACAGGAGGTTCTTGAATATGAAACGAATCATGCAAACGATGATCGGGCTCGGCGTCGCCGCGCTCGTATCGGCGCCGGGTTCCGTTCACGCGGAAGGCAAGCGTGCCGACAATACCGGCATGAACGCTCGTGACGACGCCTTGGCCAAGCCGACGGCGGACCAGCAAGCTTCCGGCACCCGTCGCGACGTCGAGCTCACGCGCCTCATTCGCCGCGAGCTGACGAAAGACTCGTCGCTGTCGACCTACGCCCAGAACGTGAAGATCGTCACGCTCGACGGCAAGGTCACGCTGCGCGGTCCGGTGCGTAGCGACGCCGAGCGCGCCAAGGTCGCTTCGATCGCCGGTAAGGTGGTCGGAAGCTCGGCCGCCGTGGCGAACGAAATCGAAATCGCCAAGTAACGAATCAAGATTGAAGGAGAAAACATGGAATACGGAAAAAAAGGCAATATGTCGGTTTTCGGAATCTTTCGCAGCCGCGTCGCGCTCGAGCGCGCGGTCGACGAGTTAAAGGCGGACGGCTTCCGCAACTCGGATATCTCGGCGCTGCTTCCCAGCGAAGAAAGCACGAATGACTTCGCCCACGAGAAATCCACCAAGGCCCCCGAAGGCACCGCGACCGGCGCCACGGGCGGCGCTCTCCTGGGCGGCGGTTTGGGCTGGCTCGTCGGTATCGGCGCGCTCGCCATCCCGGGCATCGGGCCTTTCGTGGCGGCCGGCCCGATCGTTTCGGCGTTGGCCGGTGCGGGTCTGGGCGGAGCTTTCGGCGGCGTCGCCGGCGCTCTGGTCGGCATGGGTATCCCTGAATACGAAGCCAAGCGTTACGAGGACTACGTAAAAGACGGCGGCATGCTTCTGTCGGTGCACGTCGACGATTCGCGCTGGTCCAAGCGCGCTCGCGAAATCTTGGAGCGCGCCGGCGCGCAGGATATCGACTCGGAGCGGGAGCTCTCTTCCTCTTCGTCGACCCGTCCTCAGACCCGCGTCTAAATCTTTCGGTCCGACGCGATAACTTGGCCCGCCCCTTATCGGGGGGCGGGCCTTTTTGTTTTCCAATCCAATCGATTGAGCGGGTTTTGGCCCACGGACCCGCCCGCAAACGGTCCTTGACGAGGCCGCCAAAACGCAGAAGTCTGCCTCCCGGGGGAAATTTAGGTGGGCAGGTGTCCACTTGAAGAGGGGTGTCAGATGCGGACGGAATCCAAAAATTTGCGAGTTCTCATCGTCGAGGACGACGCGGATACGCGTGAGCTCTACTGCGAAGCCCTCAAGATCCTCGACGTTCACTCCGAGACCGCGGCTTGCGCCAAAGGGGCACTCGAAGCGCTCGCGCCCACGAACGACGCGCCGACGGCCGTAATCTTGGACCTTAACGTGCCGGGCATGCCGACGGCCGAGTTCCACGAGAAGCTCATCAAGACGCTCGACCGCTCCCGGACGAAGCTCATCGTCATCTCGGGAGCCGACACGATCTCTGAACAGGCCAAAGGGCTCGGAGCCTGGCGAAGTCTCCGAAAGCCCTTTGAGTTGGGTGAGCTGCTCTCGACCATGCGCGAGCTTCGCTCGGAATCGACGATCGGGGCCTAGGTTCGGAGCGTCGGCTGTCCGAAGCCCGTGCCGCGTTTCGCGTCCTTAGCCGAAACGCTCGCCGTGCGGTATCCGTAGTAACCCAGCAGCGCGGCGCTCAGCCCATGAAACCAGACGTTGTGCGAGTGGAGCGGCAAGAAGCCGAACATCGTATCGAGTCCATTGATCATGCCGAAAACGAAAAGCAGCGCGAAAACGACCGTCGAAATGCGGCAGAAGTTCAGCGACCAAAGGATTTGCCGCGAAGCGATCAAGGCCCAGGCGCCGACGAGGACCTTGACGACGTTGTGAAGCTCGTTGATCGGGAAGAGCCCGAAGAGACGGGGGAATGCGTCGTAGGCCGCGCCCGTGTCCGAGATCGGCGCGTGCAGCATCGCCGGCACGAAGCCGAAGACGCCCATCGCGAAGACCACGACGCCGAAGCTAAAGGTGAATCGAGTGAGGTTCATGGTGAAATCCTTTCGGGGCGATCTCTCGCCCGCTTAGAGGGTACGCTCCGCCTTGAGCGGAGCGACGCGATCGAGTTGGCGAAGGCCGTTCTCGTCGTTTTCCTCGAGATCTTGTTCTTCCGAAAACTCGAGATCTTCTTCGTCTTCCTCGAGGTGCGTCAGTTCGAATTCGCGGTCCCGGCGGATCGTATCGTCCCGCGAGAAGTCGGCGCGATCCGAGATGTCGTCGACGCCCGCTTGCGTCAGCTTCTCGGAGATACGTTCCTCGTCGTCGAGATCGTCGACGAAGTCTTCGTCCGACCGAAAAGTCCGGTTCCCCGAGACCTCTTCGAGGGAATAACCGGGACGGGCGCCGCGGTAGTGCTTCTCCGGGGCTCTCGACGGCGTGACGGCCGCGGCGGCAAGTTCCGGATCGAGTTTTTCCAGGGACTTCGATTGTTTGTTCTTTTTCATGACCCAAAGGCAGCAAGGGTGGTGCCAACCTGGTCCGGCTCCGACCGGGAGATGGCCAGGATGGCCGGGACAAAACGCGACGATCCGAGGCGTTTCGACCGGATTGAGGGCTCGCGTCGAAAGAGTTAGGTTGCGCGTTATGAATGAGCTGCGTCCTTACGTCCTTTCGTTGGCGATCGGTCTTTTGGTGGGGATCGAGCGCCAACGCGCCCAAGACGAGGATCGTTTGGCCCTCGGCGTCCGCTCCTTCGCCTTGCTCGCCCTCCTCGGGACCTGGGCCTCGAGCTTCGAAGCGGCTTGGGTCGGAATCGTCGCGTCGGTCTTCGCCTTCGCTTTGATCGCACTTTCCTACCTGTCGGATTTGCGCGAAGGCGGCCGGCACAAAGTCGAACACGAGACGCTGAGCATGACGACGGAGATCGCGGCCGGCCTCGTCTTCTTGCTCGGCCTCGGGGCACGTTCGAATCCGGAAATGGTTTCGATTCTCGGTCCCCTCGTCGCTTTCCTTCTCTTCGCGAGGACTTGGCTCCATGGTTTCACCAAGAAGATCAAGGGCAACGAGCTCCAAGCGGCGCTGCTCCTCATCTTGATCGGGGTGGGCGTCGGCCACCTCCTTCCGGATCGCACGGTCGACCCTTGGGGGCTTTGGAATCCCAAGAAGTTCGGCATCCTCATTTTCGTGTTGGGAATCGTCGAGTTCACCGGCTACGTGGCGAATCTTGTCTTCGGCGAGCGCCGAAGCTCTTTGCTGGTGGGTTTTCTCGGCGGCCTCGTGTCGAGCACGGCCGTCACCCTGTCGAGCGCCCAAGAGGTTCGCCGGGACCCCAAGTCGTGGTCCCGTAACTTGCTCCGGGTACTCGCGGCGCAGGCCGCTTCGATCCTCGCGCTCGTCGTGGTCGTCGGCCTCGTCAGCTGGCCCCTCGTCGAAGCCGTCGCGCCTTGGCTCGTCGCGACGATCGGTCTGTTGGGGCTCGGCATCGCCTTGCTGTGGAAGTTCGGGCGCGACGGTGGTTCCCCCGTCGAGTTTCGCTCGCCTTTGAACGTGCGCGGCGTGCTTCGCCTCGCGATCGTCTTTACCGTGATCTTGATCGGGGTCGGGCTCATTCAGCGCCGATTTGGCGATCAAGCTTCGGAGCTCGTGGCCTTCTTGACGGGGCTCTTCGAGCTTCAGGGCATCGGCTTGGCCTTTGCCTCGATGGTTCCGCAGGGCGAGATTTCGCTCGAGACGGCCCGCACGAGCCTTTCCATCGCGATGATGGGAAGCTTCGTTTCGAAGGCCGGGATCGGTTTTTCGGTGGGGGCGGGTCGTTTTGCCGTCTTGCTCTGCGCATCGATGCTGACGCTCATCCTGGCTCAGGCGGCCCTTCTCATCTTGGTTTAGCGGGACTCCTTCAAGATCTCGTCCACGGTCGCGTTGTCGATGCCGGGGTTCCAGCTTCGTCGCGGAAGCGGACGCCCGGAGGGGATGCGCACGAAGAAGTCGGGATGGTTGCGCCGCGAGTCGACCCCCGAAGGACTTTGGGTCCAGTAACCGGAATTGATGACGAGATTCCCGTTCGCGTCGCGCGTCCCGCGCAGGACGTAGGCGTATTCGCGAATGACCTCGGTCGTGCCGACGAGGTCGCGATCTTGGCTTTGGGTCGGCGCCGCCGAGAAGAGCCAAGTCCGCACGAAGACGGCGTTCGGATCGTTCGCCACGGCTTCGAGGGTGTAGTTCGCCTTGAAGACCGGGACGCTCCAGACTTCGGGGCCCGGGTCGTGGTCCATCACGAAGGCTTCGCGTCGCTCGAAGATCTGGGCTTGGACGAAACGGTGAAACTGCTCGGGAAAGACGTCGGGGTGGATCCAACCGCGATGATCGCCGGTGAATTTCTGTCCGTAGTAAAGCAGGTCCTTTTCTTCGACGGCTTCGTAGGTCATCAAAAGCAGTCCTTTGAGTTCGCCGACGCCGAAGGCGTAGCGGGTGTCGCCCACGCTCACGCGGGCCGCGCGCGCGGGTTCCGGCGCATCGATCGAGGCGAGCGACCACGCGTCGCAGAGTCCCTCCCACGCGAGGGCATCGGCCCGGTAGTTGCGGCGCGCGTAGTCCGCGGCCGAGGCGAGCGAGGCGCGTCGCGCGGAGTCGGTGCGGCGCCGACGGAAGGCGTCGTACTTGCTAAGCGCCGAGGCTCTGCCCTCGAGGTCCTTGAAGAGGTAGTCTTCTTTCTTCGGGTACCACCACGAGGACCACGGTTTTCGCGCGGCTTGGCCGAGCGGGCTTCGGTACGGAAGATTTTGCATCGAGATGACGGCGGGCCCGAACTCGCGGGTAACGGCGTCGAGGCCGGGGTCTTCGAAGTAGGAGCCCAGGCGGGGATCGCTTCGCAGCAAGGCGGAGTCCCGCAATACGTCGCCGAAGTGTCGCAAGTCCTCGCGCGCGTCGAAGCCGGGAAGCTCGGGCGGCAGGACCTCCACGGGGTCCCCCGAGAGAGGGACTGTTGCGGGATCGAGGACGGGGGGATCGTGGAGAGTGGCGCCGGGGCCGCAAGCCGTAAAGAGGCCCGAGAGAAGAAACGCGAATCTCGCACGTGAAGTCATGGTTTTCCTCGATGGAAAACGCCCCCGCCGATCTGAGGATCGGAAGGGGCGCGGAGTAGGGGGACCGAAACGACTAGCGGGGACCGAGCGCGCGCGTCGAGCGACCGCTCGTCGTGCCGCAAGAGTCGATCGTGTTGCCGGTTTCCCGAATTTGGATCGCGTTCACGTTGTCCGTGCGGAGGGCGTTGACCGCCGTCGTGCAGAACTCGATCGCCGTTCCTTGGTAAGCGATGAGCTCTTCGCACGTGGTCGGACGCACCGTCTCGACGAGCTCCGCGACTTGCTTGTAGCGAGCGCAGCTCGAGAGTTGGGTCTCGATTCCGACCGGGCCGGTGATCGACTTCGTCTTATACTTGTCCGACATCACGGAGACGGTGACGTGGCGAGCCGTCGGCATTTGGAAGCTGCCGTTCTCGTCGGGCACCCACTTGTACTGCATGTCGCGGCAGGTCACTTGGATGTTCGTCGGAGCGATTTGGTTGTGGAAGCGAGCCGGGTTCTCGCAAGCCGCGCGGAGGTCGGCGAACGAGAGAACCTGGAGTCGCGCGTCCGACGCCGAAGCGCCGCCCGAATCGGCCATGGCCGAGGTGGCGAGACAAAGCGACGCGAGTGCAAGGGTGGTTTTTTTCATGGTTCCTCCTGGTGTACGGACAACTATTGCCGAAAAGTCCGGACTTCGGAGTTCTCGGCAAGACGCTCGCGTGCAAAAGCTGGGCCCGGCTTATACGCCTTAATAAGTGTGAAATCATGCCCGACTCGAGGCAGAAGTTCTCGGTAGGGCGTGGCAGCTTCGCAAATGCCGAGGAAAGATTCCCCGCCATAAACTCCCTAAAGCTGAGCTCTCCGTCGCGAAACGGGACGTCGATGTCGAGAAGTGGGAGTCGATGAACGACATCTCGTCGTGGTCTCGATCTTGCTTGATGGGGCTCGTGCGTTTCCACATCCGTCCCTCCGTGGGACGGATGTTCACGCCGCTGTATTTTCGCTCTAAGAAGGAGGTCCTCAATGAAAAATCGTCACCAATCTTATCGTGCTCGCGGCGACCGCTATAATGCTTCGAGCGGCCCCGGATATCGCGAACCCGACGATCGGGAAACTTTGCCTACGCGCCGTGAGCCCTCGCGCGAATGGGACGATTCGGCCCTGCACGAACGCAACCGCGAAGAATACGAGCGCTCGGACGCGCCGGGATCTTACGCGGCTTCGCAGTACCCTAACCTGGGACGCGAGCAGCAATCGAGTCGGGAGTTCGGCTCCCAAGGCGAAGACAGTTTCGACCGTGACGGCCGCGGCGATCGTTACGGCCGTGGCTTGCGCTACGACGCGAACGAAATGAACTACGGCGATCGCTCGGCTCGTCTCGAGTCGCAAGATCGTGACTTCGGCCGCGAAGGGCGCCAGTACAGCCAGCAGTTCGGCCGCCAAGACCGGCAAGCCGGCCAAGGCGAACGCTCCTTCCGCAACACTTGGAACGGCTACGAGGCCTCGGACTCGACGCCGTCTCCCTACGCCCGCGCGTGGGGCTCGTCGCACTCCTCGCAAGGGTCGCGGGCCTCGGGCAACTACGGTCGGCAGGAATCCCGCGACCCCATCAGCGGCTCGAGCTTCGCCGGTAAGGGGCCCAAGGGCTACCGTCGCTCGGACGAGCGCATCAAGGACGAAGTCTGTGATGCCTTGGAAGCGTCGCCCCAAGTCGACGCGAGCGAGATCGAAGTCGACGTCAAGGGTGGCGAAGTCACGCTCACGGGAACGGTTACGGAGCGCCACATGAAGCGCGCGGCCGAAGAAAGCATCGAGCACCTTGCCGGCGTCACCGACATCCATAATCAGATTCGCGTCGTGAAGTCGGCCTCGCAAGCGGTTTCTTCGAGGGCTTCTTCGTCGAGCGAGGATCTCAGCTCGAGCTCGATGACCACGCAGAACGCGCCGGCTACGGCGGCATCTTCCAAGGAAGCCAAGGGTTCCGCCGAGGCCTTCACGGGTTCGGGTAAGACGGGCGCGACCGCGAGCCGTCCGTCGACCCCTTCCACGGGCGCGAAGACCCACTAAGGCGCTTCCGTTTACGGCGGGCGCGGAGCTTCGTCTCCGCGCCCTTTCTCGAGAGGAGCACCATGGGAACCTGCGACACTTGCGGCAACCACTACGACAAATGCTTTCAGGTGACCGCGGCCGGCGGCGCGAAAACCTACGGTTTTGATTCCTTCGAATGCGCCATCACGAAGCTGGCTTCGGAATGCGCGCATTGCGGGGTCCGCATCGTGGGTCACGGCGTTGAAGCCGGCGAAAGGATCTTTTGCTGCGCCCATTACGCCGAGCACGAAGGAAGAACGGGCCTGCGGGACCGGGTTGCTTAAAGTGCGTCTCTCGGCGTCGCTTTGGGGATCCTCGACGGATCGGCGGGACGCGCTTTGCGTCGTGACGGCGGATGCTTCGGGTTTGCGCTATTTCTGTTTGACGCTTCATTTGCGTCGCCCTCGACCGCTTGCTCCGTGCTAAAGTTCGCCGCATGAAGGCGAAGGTATCGATGCTGGCAAGGGGACTCGTTTTGGCGTGCGGAGTCTTCGTGGGCGCGCAAGTTCACGGCCAAGCTTCCGTCGGCAAGGCGGCTCCGCTTTTCAAGACGAAGGACCATCGCGGCGCCGACTTCGATCTTGCCAAGCGAGGTGGCCATTGGACCGTGCTCTATTTTTATCCCAAAGCCGAGACGCCCGGGTGTACCAAGCAGGCTTGCGCCTTCCGCGACAAAATCCAGGTCATCCGCAAGCTCGGGGCCGAAGTCTACGGCATCAGCACGGACGACGTGGCCAAGCAGGCCGACTTTCACCGGAATCATAAGTTGAATTTCGATTTGTTGGCCGATCCCGACGCCAAAGTGGCGGAGGCCTACGGAACCAAGATGCCGCTCGTAAAGATTTCCAAACGACGAACCTTCGTCATCGATCCTTCGCTCGTCGTCCGGGCCGTCGATGTCGACGTCGATCCGGCGGCGGATCCCGATCGCGTCGCGACCCAAGTCGGCAAGCTCCAGGCCGCCGACCAGGCCTCTAAGCGTCGTTAGTAACTAAGTGCCCGGGATTTTGCGGGAGCGTTGACGTTAAGCGCCTACTTTCGCTTCGTCGCGCAGGTATTTGCGATCAAAGACGAAAGTGCCGAAGGGCAGCAACGAAGCCAGGAGCGAGAGCCCCAGCTTTTTGCGCGACCAGCCGAAATCCGAGGCCGCTTCGAACGCGAGAAAAACGTAGGCCACGAAAAGTCCGCCGTGCGCCATGCCGACGACGCGCACCGCGAGAGGGTAACCCCAGCTATATTTGAGGGGCATGGCGATAAAGAGCAAAAGCAAGAACGAGGCGCCTTCGAGGAAACCGATCGTGCGGAAGCTTTTCATGGTGCGAAAGTCTGGCACGGAAGGGAGCGAGCGCCAAGTTGAGAGCGCTTCGTCCCAAAGAAAGGCCGCGGGGTGCGTGACCCGCGGCCCGTAACGGCGACGGCCGTTTAGTCGACCTTGTCTTTGAGGTCCTTGGCCTTGTCACGGGTGGCGTCGGCGCCTTCTTCGATGCGGTTCTTGGCCTTTTCACGCGCGCATTCCAGGTCGCCTTCCATGCAAAGCTTCTCTTCGACGCGGTTCTTGGCCTTCTTCGCTTTGCGCTTGATGTTGCGTCCCGTTTTCGAAGCCTGCTCGCCGGTCTTCTCGGCGACGCCATCCGCGGCGAAAGCGGTATCCGTTCGGAGCGAAGCCGCGCCGAAGGCGATGCCGAGGCCGAGCGTTGCGAGAATGAGAGAGGGACTAATTTTTTTGCGGATCATGGTCATAGGGTCTCCTTTTACGGGAAACTTTTAAGCAAGGGGCGTGCCGGAGGACGGCCGTCGTAGAGGCTTGAAGCGTAAGCCCGAGGTCCGCCTTTCCGATCCAAAGGCTGAGGAGTTTTGCCTCGGAAGGGGACTTTCGTCGCGCGTCGTTTTGAGACGCCGTTTGTGACGAAATCGTCATCGGCGGTCGATAGACGCTCCGTGCTATACGTGGCGGGTCTTTATGAACAAGCTCTCTGATTCAAAGCTTTTTTCCCGCTTTGCCGTTCCGAGCTTCGGGCTTGGAGTCGCGCGTTTTCTCGTTGAATTTCCTGGCCTAGAATCGTTACAAGGGAAAGCCGATCGCCATGGATAAGGTCAAGCTTCTTTTAGTCGATGATCTCGAAGAGAATCTCACGGCGCTTGAGGCGGTCGTGCGGGACGAGGGCGTCGAGGTCTATCGTACGACTTCGGGAATGAAGGCCCTCGAACTCCTGCTCGAGCATGACTTCGCGCTCGCGCTCGTCGACGTTCAGATGCCGATCATGAATGGTTTCGAGCTCGCGGAACTCATGCGCGGAACCGAGCGGACCCGGCACGTTCCCATCATCTTCGTGACGGCGGCGTCGCGCAGCCCGGGTTTCGCTTTCAAGGGCTACGACTCGGGGGCGGTCGATTTTCTCTACAAGCCGCTCGATGCGCACGTCGTCCGCAGCAAGGTGCGCGTTTTCATCGAGCTCCAACAACAGCGGCAGGCGTTGCGGGAGCAGCTGCGCGAACGCGGCGAGCTCCTTGACCGTTTGCAGGAACAGGTTCAGCGTCTCACGGTCGCGGAACAGAAGCTCCAGAAGGCCGTCGTCAGTCGCGACGAATTCCTTTCGATCGCGAGCCACGAGCTCAACACGCCCATCACCTCGCTCAAGCTGCACACGCAACTGACCAAGCATCGCATCACGAGCGGTGAGGCGTCCGTACTTTCGCCGGAATCCCTCGTGCGCACTTTCGATCAGACGGATCGTCAGGTCGACCGGCTCGTGACGCTGGTGGACGCGCTCCTGGACGTTTCCCGGATTCAGTCGGGCCGTTTGGATTTGCGTTTCGTCGAGTTCGATCTTCGTAACAGCCTGCTCGAGGTCGTCGAGCGATTCCGGCCCCAAGCCGCGAAGGCCGAGATGTCCATCGAGCTGGAGTGCTCCGAGGGGATCACGGTCGATTGGGACCGTCTGCGCTTCGAGCAGGTCGTGGCCAATCTCGTGTCGAACGCGATCAAGTACGCGCCGGGCGCGCCCCTGCGTCTCTCCGTCTTGGGCGGCCGCGACCGGATCCGTCTCACGGTGCAGGACTTCGGCCCGGGCATCGATCCCTCTCAGCATGCGCTCATCTTCGAGCGTTTCGAACGCGGCGGTAACGCGAGCGCGATCGGCGGCTTGGGACTGGGGCTCTACATCGTCAAGCAGATCGTCGACGCGCACGCCGGTAAGATTCGGGTGACGAGCGCGGTCGGCGAGGGAACCCAGTTCATCGTCGAGTTGCCTCGCCACGCTTCGAACGTCGTGCCCTTCGCGTCCTGCGAACAGGCCTAGGGGGCGCGCGACGCTTCGGCGGCGGGCTCTTCCCGGTAGAGCGCCGAGCTCTCGAGACGCCCGAGGAGATCCGCCGCTCCGTCGTAGATCGCCGAGACGGCACCGAAGTCCGTGTCCCGCCAGTGGCCGCCGCAGCGAAACGCGAAGAGGGCGACGCCCGCCCGACGGGCGGCTTCGGCATCGTAGGGGGTATCGCCGATCATCGCCGTGCGTGCGGCGGGAAGGCCGAGTTTGTCGAGCGCGTCGCGTACGATGTCGGGGTCGGGTTTGGAGTTTTCCGCGTCGTCGGCGGAGCTCTGCCGCGAAAAGAGATCCGCGACGTCGGCCCGGACGAGCAGAGCGCCCAAATCCTTCGGCGACGCCGACGAAGCCACGGCCAGCTTGAAGCCGTCTTGGCGCAGACGCTCGAGAAGCTCGCGGGTCGCCGGGAAGGCTTCGAGCGTCGCGAGAGAGCGGTCGCGGAAGATCTCGCCTCGGCGATCCGCGATTTGCTTGCCGGCGGGACTATCGGCCTGCAGCCCCGTGAGAAGCGGGAGGATCTTGTCGCCTCCCATTCCGATGAGCGGGCGAAGGATTTCGAAGGTCGTGGGATAGCCAGCTTCGGAAAGCGCTTCGACCCAGGCCTCGGCGTGCGCCGAGTTGCTGTCGATCAGCGTTCCGTCCGCGTCAAAAATGATCCCGTCGAAGCGGCGAATAAGCGAAGTCATGCGACTTGGCTAGCAAGCGACGTTCCACGCGCGTCGCGACGATTGGTGGGCGATTCGTTCCAGAAATCCTCGGATGGCGGCGGGACAGGGGCATTGTTCCGCGCGAAAGCCGCGGTCTAAATGTCGAGCTGGCGAAATTCCTGCGTTTGGCCGTCGAGCTCCCAGAGCTGCCCAAGCTCGAGGTCGAAATAGACCGCGATCAGGTTCAGGTGATGGGCCTCGATCGCTTCGCGCACGAAGGGGAAGGTGCGCAGATTGCGGATCGAGACTTTGAGGGATTCCATTTCGGCCAAGCGCAGCCGCTCGCGCTCGCCCACGTCGGGATAGCGTTCCAGCACGGCCCGACGAGCATCTTCGGCGATGCTCATCCATTGCCCCACGAAGCTGTCGGGTTGGTCCGTGGCGCCTTCCATGAGCGCGCGGATGCCGCCGCATTGGCGATGACCCAGCACGACGATGTTCTCGACCTTGAGGTTGTTCACGGCGAACTCGATGGCCGAACTCGTGCCGTGAAAACCCACGGCCGACGCTTCGCAAGGCGGAACGAGGTTCGCGACGTTGCGCACCACGAAGAGTTCGCCGGGCGCGGCGCCCGTCAGGATGGCGGGATCGACGCGCGAATCGCTGCAGCCGATGAGAAGGGTCTTGGGCGTCTGGCCCGAGGTCGAAAGGCGATGGTAGACCGAGTGCTCGACGTCTTGGTGGAGAAAGTATTTTTCGCGGAAGCGTCGAAAGCCGGCCATCAATCGAAAAATCGACTTGTTCATGGATGGACGGAGTAAGCCACTTCCCGTTCCCGATCGCAAGCCAAAGTCGGGGGACAGCCCTCCCGTGGACGCCGCACGGATTTAGCGAAAGAGGCGGGCCAGCAGGCTGAGCGCCGCGCTCAGAAGCAGGCCGCTCGTCAGCGGGAAGTAGAAGCGGAAGTTCTCGCGCTCGATGCGAAAATCCCCGGGCAGGCGGCCCAGGCGCAAGGACTGGATCCACCCAAAGTGCCACGCGAAGCCTCCCAAGATGAGCACGAGGCCCGCGCCGATGAGCGCTTTCGCGATGGGATCAAGGGTCATGAGCTCCGTTTAGTCGCAAGGGTTTCGCGAGGCAAAGCGGGGTTGAAAGGGCCCTCAATCCGAGACGAAAAATGCAAGGCATGGCGCAAGGCACAAGACGTTTTAGGGCGGCTTTGACGCGCGTTATTTGCGAGGAAATTTTGCATCCGACGAAGCAAAGACTTCCCAAAGCAGAAGACTTCGCTCAAACTCATAAATGGCTGCCTTGCAAGAAGAGGGTTTCCGGAGCGAGATGCGCGTTTCGTTTCGGAGCCCTCTTTGATTTTTCCCAATCAAATCCCAGTATTTCTCGAGCATTTGGCGCTTGTTTTTCAAGCGAAGCTCGAGCTTTGTTCGGGCTCTTTTAGGGACCCCGCTTTGCGCGGCAAAATGGCAAAAAATGACGGGAGTCTTGGCGACGCCCTCCCCGGGAATCTCTCGCCAAAACTCCCGCCGACACAAGGAGTGGGGGAACCCTAGGAGGTACTTCCCACGCCGACGCCTCCCCCGAAGCGCCGACGCGGGATTTCGGTCATTCTTCTTTGGGACCTTCGGCGTCTTCCGTGTTGTCGGTTTCGCCCGTTCCGCGCGTGCCAAACTCAAAGTCGTCGCTCATCGCGAGATGGTGATCCACGTCGCCCCAGTTTTGGCTGTAGTCGCCCATGGAGTCTTGGCCCATGGCTTCCTTCAGGGCGTAACCGGCGAGGGAGCGGGGCCGTTTGCGGGAACCCCGGCGCGAGCTGGCTTGTTCTTCGAAGAGGTCGAAAAGGTCTTCCATGACAGCCTCCTTTGGGCTTCTGGCGCTGCGTTCCTGCGCGCCGTTCTCTTCTCCGACCACGCTGCCCGGGAATTGGGTTAACGGAAAATTCATTTTTTTGTCGCTCCCGGCGGGTCGCCGCGATTTCGGGAGCTTAGGGCGCGCTTAGAAAGTCTTTCCGGATAGATTCAAGAAAAAGGTCCGAAAATCCGAAAGGCTAGGTAGGGTAATCGAAGAGAATGTCAGAACGTTTCGGACAAGATCTCCTCCTCGTCGAACGGCTCGCCGCGGGCGGCATGGCCGAGGTGTATCGGGCCAAGCAGCTTGGCGTCGGCGGCTTCGAGAAGACCATCGCGCTCAAACGGATCCTGCCGAACTTCGCGCAGAACGAGGAGTTCAAGTTCATGTTCCGCCAGGAGGCCAATCTCTGCGCGAACCTGAACCACCCCAACATCGTCCAGGTTTTCTCGAACGGTGAGTTCGAGGGCTACCTCTACCTCATCATGGAGTTCGTCGACGGCCGCAACTTGCGTCAGCTCCTCGCGCGCGCCGACAAGAAGAAGCTCAAGATCCCGCCCGAGATCGCTTGCTTCGTTTGTCTCGAAGCCGCGAAGGGCCTGGAGTACGCGCACGCCTTCAAGGACGAGCGCACGGGCCAACCCATGGATATCGTCCACCGTGACATCAGCCCGCAGAACGTCATGCTGTCCTACGACGGCGGCGTGAAGATCGTGGACTTCGGCATCGCGAAGGCCGCGGCCCAGGCCGAGAACACGCGCGCGGGCGTGCTCAAGGGCAAGTTCGGTTACATGTCCCCCGAGCAGGCGAGCGGCATGAAGATCGACCGCCGTACGGACGTCTTCGCGCTCGGCATCATCCTCTTCGAAACGCTCACGCAACGTCGTCTCTTCACCTGCGACGACGATATGCGCACGCTCAACCTCGTGCGCCAGGCCAAGGTTCCCCGTCCTTCCAAGTACAATCCCGAGATCGGACCCCAGCTCGATCGCATCGTCCTCAAGGCTCTCGCGCGCGAGCGCGCCGAGCGCTACGCCACGGCGGCGGATCTCTACAAGGATCTGCTGCTCTTCATGAACCAGAAGTATCCGAAATTCATTCCGACGGAGCTCGCGGAGTTCCTGCGCTCGGTCTTCGCCGAGGACATCGAGGAAGACCGCAAGCGCCGCGAGAAGTGGGCCGCGGAAGCGCCCGCGCGCACCGTGGATCCCGCGACGGCCAAGGCCGCGGTCCGCAGCCCCGACGACAAGGACGCGACCCGCATCGAGCAGGACGAGGCCACGCAGATCTCGCAGGTCGGCGCGGCGCCCGACTTGCCGCCGGCTTTCGCTTCGGGAGACTTTAGCCCGGCCCAAGGCGGTCGGGTCGATAGTCAGGTCGTCGCGACGCCGGAATTGAACTCGGCGACCGCGACGGACCATTCGGCCGACCCCGCCGAACTGCCGGCCCCTTTGACTTACGACTCGCGCATCGTGACGCCGGAGCTGACCGGGAACCACCTCGCGCCGAGTCCGAAATCGCCGCCGCGCCCGCCGACGATCTCGCGTGTCGAGTTAAGTCAGGCCGGCTATGTCGAAGCCGCGACCCGGGTCGGCATCCCGATGCCGGCGCCCCGTCGGCGTTCCAAGCGAGTTCTCGTTTACGGCGGTCTCGTGGCCGGTCTTCTCTTGGCGTTGGGCCTCATTGGCCAGGAAGCCGCGATGAAGCCCGCGACCTCGCCGGATCCCGTCGAGGTCGTGGCCGAGACGCCGAAGAAGCCCGTACCCGAAGTCGTCGAAGCGCCGCCGCCCGCCGCCGAAGAGGTGGCCGCCGTCGAGGAGCCGGTCGCCGTCGAGACGGCGCCTCCGAGCGTGGCCGCGGCTCCCGACGAGCCCGCGACGCCTCCGGTCGAAGCGCCGCCGGTCAAAGCGCAGGAGATGGTAAGAGTGCAAGCGCCCGCGACGCGCGAACCGAGCGCGGTGGCGGTCGTCGCGAAACCCGAAGCGGGGCCGGGCGCCGCGCCCCCCGTTTCCGCGTCGAACGACGCTCGCAAGGACCTTCCGGGCCGCTCGGGCTTGCCCGGCTTCCTGACTTTGCGCTCGACGCCCCGGGCGACGGAAGTCTACGTGGACGGCGAAATGCTGCGCGACGCGAACAAGCAGCCGCTCGCCACGCCGATCGAACGTCATCGCCTTTCGCCCGGTCGGCACGTCATCGTGCTCAAGAACCCGGTCTACGGCATCGAGCATCGCGAAGAAATCGCGGTCGAGTCCGATCGTTTGCTCCAGCGCGATATCCTCATGCGCCGCTCTCCGGCTTCGTCCCCCTAAGGGACGCGCCCCTTTCTTTTTGGTCCCGCCGAACGTAATCTAACGTCTATGCCGTTGGTACGCGGCCGGAGCGTTCCGGAAATTCTTTTGAATCGTGTCGCGGCGACCCCCGATAAGACGGCCCTCATGCGCAAGCGGGACGGACTTTGGCGTCACGTCAGCTTTCGTGACTACGAGACCCAGGTCCACGCCATCGCGCGCGCCTTGAGCGCGGCCGGTTGCGCGGCGGGGGATCGCGTCGCGATCTTGGCCCAGACCCGTCCGGAGTGGGCCTTCATCGACGTCGCCGCGATGAGCCTCGGCGCCGTCACCGTTCCCCTCTATCCCACGCTGACCGCCGATGACGTGCACGCCATCCTGGAGAACGCGGGCGCGAGCTTCGTTTTCGCCGAGAACCGCGCCCAGGCCGAGAAGGTCCTCGCCGCGCGTGCCGAAGGGAAGGGGCCGCGTCTCGTTACGCTCGAGCCGAGCGGGATCGACGACGTCCCTTCGCTCGAGGACTTCGTCGCGCGCGCGCGCGACTCGGCCCCCGCGCTCGAAGTCTGGCGGGAGGGCGTTCGCCGCCTGGAGCCGGCTTCGCTCGCGAGCATCGTCTACACCTCGGGGACGTCGGGTCGGCCCAAGGGAGCCGAGCTCACGCACGCGAATTTTCTCGCCGTCATGACGGATACCGCCGAATGGATGGGCGTGAACGAAGACGACGTGACCTTGATCTTTCTCCCGGTCGCCCACGTCGTCGGACGCATCGAGCAGCTCATCACGCTGTCGGCGGGTTGGGTGAACGCGTACGCCGAAAGTCTGAACGCGCTCTTGGACAATCTCGAGGAAGTGCGGCCCACGATCCTCATGTCCGTGCCGAGGATCTACGAAAAAATCTTCGCCTCCTTTCGCAAGAAGGCCGTCTCGGGCAAAGCCGTCGAGCGCGCCGCTTTGCGCGAGGCCTTCGACGTGGCTCCCCGTTGGGTCGCCGCCCTCGAGAGCGGGCGTCCCCCGGGGGTCGTGCTCCGGGGCCGTCACGCGATCATCGACCGTCTCGTTTTTTCGGAGCTGCGCAAGCGTCTCGGCGGTCGCTTGCGCTTCGCCATCTCGGGCGGCGCGCCGCTGCCGCGCGAGATCGCCGAGCTTTTCTTCGCGGCCGGCGTCCCCTTGCTCGAAGGCTACGGACTGACCGAGACGACGGGCCCGATCTTCGTGAACACCCTCCGCGCTTGGCGGCTCGGCACCGTGGGGCAGGCCGCGCCCGGCACCCGGGTCAAGATGGCCGAGGACGGCGAGATACTGCTCGCGGGGCCCGCCGTTTTTCGCGGCTACCACCGTGACCCCGAGGCGACGCGGGAGGCTTTGGTCGAGGGATACTTCGCCACGGGCGACGTCGGCCGCATGGACGGCGACGCTTTTCTCAAGATCACCGATCGCAAGAAAGACATCCTCGTCACGGCCGGCGGCAAGAACGTCGCGCCGCAGAAACTCGAGAATCTGCTTCGCGCGGACGGCCTCTTCTCGCATGCCCTCGTCGTGGGCGACGGCCGCCCCTACATCGGAGCCCTCTTGACCCTCCAGGCCGACGAAGCCCGTCGCGTCGCGACCCGCCTCGGGATTCCGTTCGCGGGGCTCGAGGCGCTCGTCGGATCGGCTCCCTTCGAGCGCGAGGCGCGTCGCCGGATCGCCGTCATCAACGCCAAGCTCGCGCCCTTCGAATCGATCAAGCGCTTCCGTCTGCTTTCCCGCGACTTTAGCGTCGAGGGCGGCGAGCTCACGCCGAGCCTGAAGGTCCGGCGTAAACATTGCGTCCAAAAATACGGTTCCTTGATCGATGACATGTACGGGGCCGAAGGAGTAACTGCAGCATTATGAGCCAGCGCAACGCCAAGGACATCTTCGAGAAAGTTCTTCCCTCCAAGATCGCGACCCACTCGGGTTTTCTCGCCGACGCGGGCATTCGCGACAAGACCGTCGCCGTTCAGGTGGACGGCGCGGGCGGTGGACGCTGGGCTTTTCGCTTCGACTCGCAGGGGGTCGTGGCCATGGCCGGATCCGGCGACGCCGCGGACTGCACGATTTCGACGAAGGAAGACACCTTCCAGGGCCTGCTCGACGGCAAGGTGAACGTCATGACGGCCGTGCTCTTCGGCAAGATCAAGGTGGCGGGCGATAAGGGGCTGGCGGCAAAATTAGGCGGCGCCCTCAAAAAAGTCTTCGCCTAACGAACGGGAAGACCCCGTTCGCGGCGTCGCTTCGCTCGTCGTGTGCACTGGGCACACTTCCTCGCTTGCTCCTTGCGCTCGGAGCCTTCGCGCTCGTTAGGCCGCGCTGCGGAGGGGATGGGGTGTGGGGGAACGACGGGCTGGCGGCTCGCTTCGCTGGCCACTCGCGCCTTGGGCTGCTGGCTTCACTCGCGGCGGATGAGTCGGGGCTTTTCGGAAAATAAAAAAGGCGGCTTCCCGCGAGGGAAGCCGCCTTTTGTTTTGGAGGGCGGAGGGCTCCCTAGCGGAGCTTCAGGGCTTCTCGGACGGCGGCTTCCGCGTCCGCGATGCCGGCGCCGAACTTGTTCTCGGGGTTCGGGGTGACGGCGCGGGCCGAGCGGGCCACGATCTCGCGGATCTGCGCGGGCTTCAGGTCCTTGTTGGCGGCTTTCACGAGGGCAACGAGGCCGGCGACGTGCGGCGAAGCCATCGACGTGCCTTGCATGCCGGCGTGGTCCGTCTTGATCGTTTGGATCGACATCGTCACCTTCTGCGTGCCGACGCGACGCTTGAGCTCTTCGCCGCGATCCTTCTCGATCGCGACGACGGGAATCGCCACGGTCGAGCCGTCTTGCGTGAGCGCGCCCGAGAGCAGGCCGTCCACGTTGTTGTAGATCGCCACGCCCACGGCGCCCGCCGCGATGGCGTTCTTGACCTTATCGGCGAAGGGGATCTCGCCGCGCGCGAGGAGCGCGATCTTGCCGCGCACGTTCGCGGAGCCGAAGTCTTCCGGCTTACCGAGACCCGCGAAGGCCAGCTCGCCTTCGAAGGGGTCAAGGATCTCGGGCGCGCCGACGAAGCTCGTGCTCGGGATCTCGACGATGCGGTTATTCACGGGGATCTTGACGCGGGATTCGCGGCCCGAACCGGTCGGGACGGACGACTTCACGTCGACGCCCGGCGCGACGATGTCGAGCTCGGGACCCCAGTTCGAGAATTCGGCCTTCGCTTCTTTGGCGTCGATCGCGCCGACCGAGATGACCGAGGCCCAGGCCGAGGGGTAGGAGACGCGAGCCGCGCCGTCGTTACCCGAAGCCGCGACGACCGTCACGCCCGCGGTCTCGAGGCGCTTGAGGGCGTCTTCTTGCGCGCGCGATGGCACGGGGCCGCCGAGCGACATGTTGACGACGTCCGCGCGCGCGGTCGTGGCCCAGTCGATGGCCGCGACGATCGCCGTCGACGAGCAGCCGAGTTTGCCGCAAACGCGGCCGGCCAGGATTTTCGCGCGGGGGGCGACGCCCACGACGCCTTGGTTATTCGCGACGCCGGCGATGGTGCCCGCGACGTGCGTGCCGTGACCGACTTGGTCGAAGTAGTCGTAGGCGGCGGCGGGATCGTTGTTGTTCGCGCCCGGGAAGACCGGCGCCATCGGCAGGATGCCGAGCGGCAGACGATCGCGGAAGAGCGGGCCCGGACGGCTCGTGATGAAGTTACGCCCCTGCTCGAAGTTCGCTTTGATGTCGATGTGGTCGCGGTCGATACCGGTGTCGATCACGAGGACGCGCACGCCTTCGCCAAACTTGCCGGCGCCGTTATTCACGGCGTTCCAAGCTCCGGTCGCGCGGATGTTCTCGAGACCCCAGGTCAGCTCGCTCGCCGAGCCGATGCTCGGGCGGGCGTTGTTCGTGCGGATGGGTTGGCTCGTGCGCGGGGGAAGGGGGCGCGCGTTCGGCATGCGCGGCGCATCGAAGAAGAACTCTTTCTCGATGTACGCGACGTCGGGATTGTGGCTCAACGCTTCGACGGTCGCTTCGTCCATCGAATCGACGACGATCATATTGAGAGCTTTGAGCCCGCTCAGGACCCGCGCGCGGGTACCGAAGAGGCGGGGCTGCGCGTCGACGGCGTTACCGAAGACGTCGGAGTTCTGGAGGCCGTTGCGCACGGATTCGGCGAGCTCGGCGTCGACTTCGCGGAAAAGCGAAGGCGAGTGGAGCTTCACGATGTAGCGGGCTTCTTCGGCCTGCGAAGCGGACGAAGAGATGGCGGCGATGGCCAAGGCCGAAAATGCGCGAATCGATTTGTTCACTAGAGCCCCCCTTTAGGCTTTCGTTGTTGTCACTCCCAAGTGCAGAGGCGTGTTTAGTGCGGAGTCGTCGAAGGGGGTTATAGAAAAATTCTTACAGATTCTTACAGCTTGGCGAAAGCGGCGTTTTTTCGGCGGCCTTTGTGGATAAAGGCCTAATTTGCCAATGAAATTATCGTCATAAGAAAATGACGCACAAAGTTGGAGCTGTAAAGGAAGCCTTTTTAGTGGGAGCTGATGAAGCTCTCGACTTGCGCGCGCAGGAGCTCGACGTCGTCTCGCTTCGCACGGCGTTCGAGATCGAGGGGGCCGAAGCTCAGGATCCAGTGGCCTTGGGTCGCGTAGCGATCCGCGCGCCCACTCTCCGCGGCTTCGATGGAAGCCATGTTCACGGCGCCTTTCCAGTTGCCCACGCTCAGATCCGCGAGCACGAGTCCGTCCGCGCGGCGATGGCGCCAGCGAAGCCCGAGAACTTGCAGCCAGGACTCGACGTCAAAGCGCCCGTCCGCGCGTCGGCGCACGACGAAGGCTTCTTCGAAGAACCAGCAGCCCAGCGCGATGAGAGGGTAGAGAATCATGACCCCGACGATGAGTCCCGCGAGGGCCTTGTCGAAAGCTCCGCCTTCCTCCCAGAAGACGCGAAAGATGGGCGAAGCCGCCTGGTACATCGTCGCGAGCAGGAGACCCCCGAAAAGGAAACCCATGCCCAAGCTGAATCGACGCTTGGACGAGCGCACGACGAGGGTTTCGTTCGAGGAGCGACGAAGATCGGGTTGCAACGCGAAAAGGAGTCCCATGATGGCGTTCCGGAGCTTCCCCCCAGAAGTCTTGTCGGTCAAGTTGATTTCCCCCGAAAGACCGAGTGAGATCGGCGACCTATGAAAGAAAAAGATACGACCGGCCGCACGCCGAGCCGCGCCGAACTCGCCCTCGAATACCACCGCGGCACCTTGATTCCGGCGGGAGCGGGAGCGGCGCGCCCCGGCAAGCTCGAGGTCGTCCCCTCGAAATCCGTCGTCACCCAACGCGATCTAAGTTTCGCCTACACGCCCGGCGTCGCCGAACCTTGCCGGGTCATCGCGAAGGACCCCGACTCCGTCTACCAGTTCACCGCGAAGGGCAACCTCGTCGCGGTCATCTCGAACGGCACGGCCGTCCTCGGCCTCGGTAACATCGGTCCCCTCGCGGCGAAGCCCGTCATGGAGGGCAAGTCGGTCCTCTTCAAGAAGTTCGCCGACATCGACTGCTTCGACATCGAGATTCACGCCGAGACGATCGACGAGTTCGTCGAATGCGTGTGGCGTCTCGAGCCGACCTTCGGCGGCGTCAACCTGGAAGACGTCAAGGCGCCCGAGTGCTTCGAGATCGAGCGTCGCCTGCGCGAGAAGATGAACATCCCCGTCTTCCACGACGACCAGCACGGCACGGCGATCATCAGCGGCGCGGCCTTCCTGAACGCGCTCGAGCTGACGGGCCGCAAGATCGAGGACACGCGCGTCATCTTCTGCGGGGGCGGCGCGGCTTCCATCTCGTGCGCCCGTTTCTGGCTGCAGCTCGGCGTGAAGCCCGAGAACTGCATCATGACGGATCGATTCGGCGTCATCTACGAAGGCCCCCCCGAGGAGATCACGGATCCTCAGCGTCCCTTCGCACTCAAAGACCCGCGCTGGCACAAGTCGATGCCCAAGACGCTCGCCGACGCCTGCCACGACGCGGACGTCTTCATGGGTTGTAGCGTCGCGAACGTCTTCACGGCCGAAATGCTCAAGACCCTGCGTAAGAACCCCATCGTTTTCGCGATGGCGAACCCCGAGCCCGAGATCGCCTACGACCTCGCGCTCGACACGCGCGACGACATTCTCATGGCGACGGGCCGTTCGGACTACCCGAACCAGGTGAACAACGTCCTCGGTTACCCCTTCATCTTCCGCGGCGCGCTCGACGTGCGCGCGAGCGAGATCAACGAAGAGATGAAGATCGCGGCCGCGCACGCGCTCGCCGCGCTCGCCAAGCAGGACGTGCCGGAGACGGTGAACCAGGCCTACGGCGGCCGGCAGTTCCGCTACGGACCCGACTACATCATCCCGAAGCCCTTCGATCCGCGCGTGCTCCTTTGGGTCGCGCCGGCCGTCGCGAAGGCGGCCATCGAGACGGGCGTCGCCCGTCTCGAGTACCCGGGCGGAAGCCTGGAGGCCTACCGCGCGCGCCTCGAGAAGCTCCTCGGCAAGACCCGCTCGGTCATGCGCGCCCTCAAGGATCGCATCGAGATCGTGCCGCCCAAGACGAAGCCGGGGGCGTTGCCGCGACCCGTCCAACTCGTGTTCCCCGAGGCGTCGAACGAACGCGTACTCAAGGCCGCGGCGATCGTGCGCGAAGAAGGCATCGCCCAACCGATCCTCCTCGGCGATCCTTCCGAGGTTTACGCGAAGATGCGCGAACTCAAGCTCACCGAGCTCGAGAAGTGCGAAGTCCTGCGGCCCTCCGAGCATCCGCGGCTCGACGAGTTCTCGAGCCTGCTTTGGGACCTGCGCAAGCGCAAGGGCTTCACGCCCGCGCTCGCGCGCCAGCGCATGAAGGACCCTTTCTACTTCGGCGCGATGCTCGTGCGGACGGGGTGGGCGGACGCTTGCCTGGCCGGCGTGACCCGCAGCTACTCCGAAACGCTCCGCCCGGCCCTGCACGTGCTCGGCTCGCGCGGCGGCGCGCGCGTCGCGGGCGTCTACATGCTCGTCTGGAAAGACCGCGTTCTCTTCTTGGCCGACACGACGGTGAACTTCAACCCGAACGCCGAGGAGCTCGCCGACATCGCCATCGATACGGCCCACGTCGCGCAGTCCTTCGGCTTCGAGCCGCGCATCGCGATGCTGAGCTTCTCGAACTTCGGCTCGAACGAGCACGAAGAATCCCGCAAGGTACAGGTCGCCACGGCGATCGTGCAACGCCGCCGCCCGGACCTGATCGTGGACGGCGAGATGCAGGCCGACACGGCCGTGAACCCGCAGATCCTCCAGGAACGTTATCCCTTCAGTCGCCTGCGCGATACGGGCGCGAACATTCTTATCTTCCCGAACCTCGCGGCGGCGAACACGAGCTACAAGCTGCTCGGCCAGCTCGGCGGGGCCGAAGTCGTGGGTCCCATCCTCATGGGCATGAACAAGCCGGTGCACGTGCTCCAGGCGAGCTCCGAGGTCATGGAGATCGTGAACATGTCGGTCATCGCGACGCTCGACGCCCAACGCCAAGGTTTGCACCGCCGCCCGCTCGGCGAAGCTTGGGGCGTGGATGGGCATCTCTAAGTCCCGGGCCGCGATCGTCGCGGCCCTGGTGGGGGCGGTGGCGGGGCGCGCTTCGTTCGCCGCCCTGCCGGTCGACCTCGACGACGAGCGCGATCCGCGCGCGATCGTTCAGCTTCGTCACGTCGCGGGTTTCGGCCCGCGACTGATGGAGTGCCTTATCGCCGAGGACGAGAGCTTGCGCTGTCGTGTCGACGAAGTCCCCAAGCGCGTCGATTGTTCGCGCGCCGACGAAACGGCGGCGCGTCCGCTCGCCGTGAAGATCGAGGCCCGGGCTTTCGTATGCGCGGCATTGCCCGCCGAAGGCCGCCTGTCCCATCAGTGGCGGGTGCTCGTAGTCGGCGAGTCGGGCACCGTCGCGGAATGGGTCGTGGAGGGACGTACCGCGGCCCAATCGCGCGAAGCTCACCGGCGCGAAATGAGCCTGGCGCCCGTCTCCGCGCCCGCCATCGATTCCTTGCGCGTCGGGGTTGGCGGAAGTTTCGATCTCGTCGACGGCGCCGGCCGTCTTGCTTACGGCTTTTCGGGCGACGCCGTGCGCGGGCCTTTCCGGGCCTACGCGGGCGCGCTTTCCGCGCCCGAAGCCCCGGCCACGCCCGCCGCCTGGCTTCCCTGGGTGGGGCTCGGATACCGGGTACTCGCTTCCGACTCGCACGGGCTCGAAGTCGCGTTGGCGTACCGTCGCTTTCGGCGTGAAGGCGCGGCGCTCTCGGGGCCCGAGTTTTCCCTGGGCTGGCGCTACGAGGGCGCGCCTTACGGGGCTTCGCTCCATCTTCTCGGCCGCTACCCGAGCGAGGTCACGCTGGCGCGTGCCTACGGCGCGGAGGCCGGCGTGCAGTTCCGCGTTTGGAACCCGCTTTGGCTGCGTCTGGAGGCTTCGGCCTGGTCCGAAAAGTGGACTTCCGCCAAGTTCCCCTCGCGCGACGCCCTCACGATGGGCGGCGCGGGCTATCTCTCCTTCGAAAAACGCTACTGAGGTCGTTTTGGCGTCAAATCGCCAACGGCCCGGGGGTTTCCCGCGGCGCGGACCTTCCCTGTAAACTGATTCCAGGTTTGTAAAGACAGCTTGGAGGAGCATCAGCGTGGGTGGATTTATCGAAGCGTTCCATGAAGGCGGCATATGGATGTACCTCATCCTCGTGCTCGGCGTTTTCTCGGTCTCCATCTTCCTGGAGCGGGTCGTGTACCTCTTCGGCAAGGCGAGCGTCGATAAAGACCGCTTCCTCGCGAACGTGCAGCGCGCGATCCTCGCCGGCGACCTCAACTCCGCGGTGAACTACTGCAGCGAGCGCAGCGCGCCGCTCACGAATATCGTCCGCCAGGGCCTCATCGCGGTGATGAACAAGGGCAAGGAAGACGAAGTGCAAACGGCCATGGACGTTGCTTCGCTCCGCGAAGTTCCGCTCATCGAACGCCGCACCTCGTTCCTCCCGCTCTTCGCGAACATCGCGACGCTGCTCGGTCTGCTCGCGACGATCGTCGCGATGATCAACGCCTTCAAATCGGTCGCGGCCGTGGACCCTTCGCAGAAGGCGACCATGCTGTCGGGCGCGATCTCGGAAGCTATGTTCGGTACGGCGGGCGGCCTCATCGTCGCGATCCCGTCGCTCCTCGCTTACGCCTTCCTCGCCTCCAAGACCCAGCGCATCCTCGACGACATCCACGAAGTCAGCGTCGCGACGCTGAACCTCATCCTCCAAAACCGCGAAAAGTTCAGCAAGTAAGGAACGGCCATGAGCGGCGGTGGGGGAGTACCGGGCGGCCGTAAGGGAAATCGACGGCACGTCGACGACCTGAACCTGACGCCCTTCGTTGACCTGTTCTCGACCTTGATCATCTTCTTGCTCTCGACGGCGGTCATGGACCAGCTGGCGATGATGCAGCTGAACGTCGGCGTCGAGGACAAGCCCGCCGCGCAGGTCCCGCCGACCGAGGTCAAGAAGATCAACTCGCAAGTCAAAGTGACGATCGGCGCCACGAAGATCGAACTCTTCGACGAGGGCCAGGTTCAGCGCATCGAGCGCGCTTCGATCGAAACGCCCTACGACTACGCCATGCTCGAGACCTTCATGGAAAGCGTGCGCGGCAAGTATCCCGACAAAAAAGACATGCTCATCTTCGCGACGGACGACGCCAAGTACGAAGATCTCGTCGCCGTGCTCGACCGCTCGCTCGCGAAGGACTTCCAAGAGCTCATCACGGCCGGCACGGACAAGTAGGGAAGGACGCTCAGATGGGGATCAAGATTCCGGGTTACCGGATCGTCTCGAAGTGGGACCTCCCGAACCTCCGCAACCACCTCGGTCGCGGCACAGGCAAGGGCGGCAGCAAGCGCAACCTCGACGCCGAGCTCACGCTGACCTCGCTCATCGACATGTTCTCGGTCATCATCATTTTCCTCATGCAAACCTTCTCGGCGACGGGCGACGTGCTCATCCGCAACGCCGACATCCAGCTTCCGGCCGCCGTGGCGGGGCGCGAACTCCGTCGTTCGCCGATCGTCACGATCATGCCCGATAAGGTCTCGATCGAGGGCTTTGCCGTGGGCGAGAACGCCAACATCGAAGAGCGCATCGAAGAGACGGACTGGGAGCTCCCCGAGCTCCAGGCCCGTCTGCAGGAGTACAAGCGCTTCTTCGAGAGCGTGCACCAGGGCGTTCCGTTCTCGGGCGAAGTCATCGTCCAGGCTGACAAGGGCCTCGATTTCATTTACCTTAAGCGGGTGATGTACACGCTCACGAAAATTGGTTTCGTGAATATCAACCTCGTCGTGCAAGGCGCGGCGGCGGGTCCCGCTATCGAAAAGACGGCGGAGCCCTCGGGCGGCTAAGTGAAGCTCGCGAGACGCCTTTTGCTCTCGCTCGTCGCGTTCCTCGTGGCGATCCCGCTGCTCATCGTCTTGGCCCAGGACGTCCAGGTTTACCCCCGCGCCTTTGACCGCGGTTCCGGCAACTTCCGCGAGCCGCTCCCGGCCGACGTCGAATCCTTCTGGCTGCCGCCGGCCGACGGCTGCCGCGCCGAAGTCTGGCGCCTCGCGCCGCCCGGCGTGAATCGCTGGATGCTCATCATCCACGGGAACGGCGACACGCTCGAGGATTTTTACCAGCACCAAGAGAGCTTCGAAGCGTTGGGCTGGGGTTCCTACAGTCTCGAT